>ENA-UACJ01000545-UACJ01000545.1-human-gut-metagenome-genome-assembly--contig:-NODE-545-length-10472-cov-5.123260_pt1 | contig 10472 bp, 19 predicted proteins | sample MGYA00243880_ERZ654227 | MGnify/ENA primary metagenome ERZ654227 (study PRJEB26926, sample SAMN06165172) | human gut metagenome | biome: ENVO:00009003; feature: ENVO:2100002; material: ENVO:00002003... | reverse complement strand
ACGAGATGAGCGCTAGTCTCGTGGGCTCGGAGATGTGTATAAGAGACAGCTCATAACTAAATCTCCCTTTCCTTTTGTAGTTGTCCAGATAACTCGGCCATTTGCCTTGCAACTTTAGAAAAATTTATTTTAATAAAGTCTTTTTTGAGGTATCGAATAAGCAGAAACAGCTTGATTTTTTCATGTATAGAAAGTACGTGACCAAAACAAGACTTATAAGCTATTAACTGCTCGATTATATCTCCAACAGTTCCTTTATTGTGTTCATCGTTTTCAATAATTTCACGAAACCCTTTGAACTTCAATGCATAATTCTTTCTCTTCTTATTATAATCTTGAGCTTCTCTGAACTTTTTAAGCGTTTTATCTATACTATTCGTCTTTAATAAAGTATATACAGTCAAGGCAAAACCGACAATGCCCAATAAGGTATTAAACGCAGAAACGATCGGTGCTTGAAAGAAGGCTACGAAATGTTCAATCGTCACCACCCCCCTAAGATCGACTTCATTTTACCATATACAGGTTATTAATGTAAACCATATTTTTTTAGAAGCACTTAAATCTAAAGCATCATAAAGCAAAGAAAGGAGGCAAAATAAAAGTCATGAACCGAACAACTCCATTTAAAAATTGGAATACCGTCCCGGTGTTGTTCGGTCTACATACCGCATCCATTGTGTTTGACACAGCGGAAGAAACGCTGAAAAGACTGGCAGCGAAAGGAGAAGTTCCCGCAAAAAAGATGGGCGGGAAATGGATGTTTGAAAAAACGCGGGTGATGGAGTATTTCGGCATTAAGTCAACTGACAGCGAAAGGATCCGAGACTTGGAAAAGGAGGTTGACTATTTACGCCGGATCATCTGCGAATCAATTGAAAGGAGAGATGCAATTTGAAAGGGAAATGCAGCGAACCGAATTGCCCCAATGTCGTTTATCGTCGTGGACTATGCCGAAGGCATTGGGAAGCAATCAGGGAAGCGGAACGTCGTGCTTATGAGGAAGCGCAACGTCAAAAGGAAGAAGATAATCAGCGCGTTTTACGAGAAATGGAACGAAAATCCGCATGGCGGGAGCATCTTCCACCGGTCGTACATACCGAGCAAGAAGAGCTTGACGCAAGAGCGTTATACTACGGCAACCGCGAGCGGGAGATTTTTCGGCGCGGAAGGGCGTTGAGGTGTTGACGTGAAATGTTATAAACATGGCCAAATAGTGGCGTGTATGAAACCGCCCGTGTAATGAATACCCTTACAGCAAACCGCCAAAACCAAAAAGCTACACACCTGAATTGACAGTGAAAGAGGAGAACACCTATGAAACAATATAAAGTAACAATCACCAACGGCGATTACCCGCTATCTTACACCTGTGACACGATCGCGGATGCATACGATTGCCTGCGGACATTTTGGTGCAGATACAAGATGCCGGCCTCAGACCTTGATCTGGACGGTCTCATGGAGGCGCTAGTGCGGATGCGTGGCGGCGCGCTGCTTGGAGGCGAGTGCAGCGCTTACTCAATTACCGTGATTGAGGAGGCGGATTGATGCCCATCTGGTTAGAGTCCGTCCTCGGTCTCTCCGCCATCGCGCTGGTGGCGTTGGCGTGCTGGCGGGAAGATGCGCTGGTCGCATGGGAGAGTAGGGTGACCAAAAAGATAAAACGGAGGAGAAAGGAAGAATCATCATGGAAAAGAAAAAGTTTGACCGGGAAGAGGCCATAAGCCTGATCGCACGTGGGGAGATGGACAGGTTATTAGATTTTGACCTGCGCGGAGCCATCCTGTACAAAGCCGACCTGCACAAAGCCGACCTGTGCGGAGCCAATCTGTGCGGAGCCAATCTGTACGGAGCCAATCTGTGCGGAGCCAATCTGTACGGAGCCAATCTGTGCGAAGCTGACCTGTGCGGAGCCAATCTGCGCGGAGCCAATCTGCGAAAAGCCGACCTGTGCGGAGCTGACCTGTGCGGAGCCGATCTGCGCGGAGCCAATCTGCGAAAAGCCGACCTGTGCGGAGCTAACATCGATCACGCCTGTTGGCCGCTATGGTGCGGCAGTCTGGGTGTCAAGGTGGACGTCCGTATAGCGCGGCAGCTTGCGTACCATTTGTGCGCGCTGGACTGTGATGATCCAGAGTACATCAAGGCGCGGAATGCGTTGCTGCCGTTTGCCAACCAGTTCCACCGGGTGCAGGAGTGCGGGATATTGGAGCTAATCGAAGCAAAATAATAAAGCCGCATCCCGACTGCCATCGGAAAAGCGGCAAACACAATAAAACCATTCTTAGTATATGGGACAATCGGAGGAATGTCAAATGCAAATTGATTTGAGCCAATTATTTATCACTATGCCTGCATGTTACGGAAAACTGGATCAAGGCGTGAACTACACGATCCAGCAGGTTTTAGACTATATCGACGAATTAGGGGATCAGATTTCCGAAATGGAAACCGAACGTGAACTCCTTCAGGATGAAATTTCGGATATAAAAGATCAGGTTTCCATGTATTACCGACCTGCCTCTCCATATGAGATCACGGGGTTAAGAGAATCGGATTTCCATTGAGGTGTCATTATGAAAGATATTAGACCGCTTCGGGCAGATGAAGTTGACCTTCGCATGAAGGGTTGTGTGGAAGGTAAGGCACAATATTTGCTATATGTTGATAGCCGGGCTTGCCGGAGAATCTTGGACGAAACCTTTGGAGTGCTTGGCTGGCAGGATACATATACGGAGATCAAAGGCGCTCTGTATTGCACAATAGAGGTGTGGGATGACGAGTATAAACATTGGGTGGCGAAACAGGACTGCGGCGTTGCGTCCTACGCCGAGAAAGTCAAGGGCGAGGCGAGCGATGCTTTCAAAAGAGCGTGTTTCAGCCTTGGGATCGGCCGGGAGTTGTATACGAAAATTCCAATTTGGATCAAAATTGATACCGTAGAGCAGAAAAGCAATGACGGAAAATCAAAACATGTGCCAAAGAACAGATATATTTCGTTCACTGTTTCCCGCTTGGAAGTAAACCGCAATACAGGAAAGATCAAATATCTATGCATTGTCGATAAGAATAACGAGCGAGTTTTTGAATGGGGATTTAGTGATGATCCTTACATTGACGAAGAGACAGAGCAAACCCGAAGAGGGTTGTTGCTTTATTGCGAAGAGTATGAAGAAATTACTGGAACTCCTTACGAAAAAGCATTCCGCGCTGTCATGCGTAAACACCCTAAAAATATTGAAGGCTATGTAAAAGCTATATTGGAAATGAAAGAACGGATTAAGAAAGAAAAAGCAAAGAAAGAAGAGGCCGATAGGCAAGAGTGTGAAGGGCTATGACTGAAATCAAGTACACGGAAGCTGAGTGGCGGCGGGATAAGAGAGGGACATGGCTGTCCATCTTAGTAGACAGTCCGGAAACTGCAAAGCAATATTGCGAGAATCAGGAGCCAGGTAAAAAGTATGTTGCGGAATTAAAGGAATATCGAAAAAAACGATCCCTTGATGCAAACGCCTATTGCTGGGTATTGATCGGGCAGCTTGCCGCCAGGCTGCGCATCACTCCGTTGGAGGTATACTGCGAGGCGATCCGTGCGATCGGGGGAAATTATTATGTAACCCCCATCAAGAACGAGGCTGTGGCCCATTACAAGCGAATCTGGGAGACCCACGGGATTGGATGGATTTGTGAGGAAATGGGCCACAGCAAACTGGATGGATACACGAACGTTATTTCTTACTATGGATCAAGCGAATATGATACACGGCAAATGTCACGATTGATTGACTTGATTGTGATGGAGTGCAAGGAACAGGGGATCGAAACAATGACACCGAGAGAACTCGCTTTACTGAAAGAAGGCTGGAAAAATGGATGAACGTGTCTGTTGGCTTTGTGGGAGAAACGGCAACGGCGATCCACTGGAATGCCATCACATCTTCGGCGGGGCTATGCGGAAGAAAAGCGAAAAATACGGCTTGAAGGTTTATCTGTGCGGGGATCGCTGCCATAGGAACGGGACGAAATCAGTACATAGGAACTCCGAAACAATGCTTTCACTCCATCAATGGGGTCAAAGAAAAGCAATGATGAAAAACAACTGGACGATTGAAGAATTCAGACAGGAATTTCACAAAAATTATTTGGAGGACGAAGCATGATTAATAACGTTGTCATTATGGGTCGCCTGACAAAAGACCCGGAACTGAAAACCACACAATCAGGCCTATCCGTCGTTTCCTTCACAGTTGCGGTAGACCGCAACTGTCAGAAGGATGGGGAGCGTCGGGCGGATTTTTTGAATGTGGTTGCATGGAGGCAGACAGCAGAGTTTGTGGAGAAATACTTCGCGAAAGGCTCCATGATTGCCATTCAGGGATCAATTCAAACGCGAAAATATGAAGATAAAAGCGGGAATAAACGGACGGCAGTTGAAATTGTGGCGGATAACGTAAGCTTCTGCGGATCCAAAATCGGAAGCGGAAAGCCAAATCTAAATGTGTCCAATGATGATTTTGAAGAAATCGGAAACGATGATCTTCCTTTTTGAAGGAGGAATGGACCATGAATATCGACATTACCGAGTATATCCCTTATGGGCGCAAAAATGCCGTTTCTCGCCACGAACTGCAAAGACGTACCGGTTTACCGGATCGCACGGTTAGGGCGCTTATAGAGGATGCTAGGCGAAAAGGAGCGCACATTCTATCATCCAGTGCGGATAAAGGTTACTGGAAAAGCAACAATGTAGGAGAAATAAAAGAATTTCTGCGGGAAAGCGACGGGAGAATTAGAAAAACAGCACAGACTGTGGAAGCGCTGCGGAGGTATGTTGCAGAGCAGGAAGGAGAGGACGTTGTGCCGGTAAGAGCACATTTTCGACATTTGCAGAAACCAAAGATGCCGAAAGAACAGATTACATTTTAGGGGGGCGCTGAGTTTGGCGGAACGAAGGATGTTCAGCCTAAAGGTTATTGATACCGATGCATTTTTAGATATGCCAATCTCTTCAAGGCTCCTTTATTACGAGCTTTCTATTAGAGCGGATGACGACGGTTTCATATCTTCACCTAAAAAAATCACACGAATGGTTGGATGCAGTGAAGATGATTTGAAAATGCTGATTATGAAACAATTCATCATCCCTTTCACAAGCGGAGTGTGTGTTATTCGGGATTGGAGAATCCACAATTACATCCAAAAAGATAGGTATCATGAAACGCAGTATGTTGACGAAAAATCACAACTCATCCTTGAGAAAAACGGGATGTATACAAAGCGTGTACACGATGTGTACAAAATGGATACCGAGGTTAGGTTAGAGTTAGGTAAGGATAGGTTAGAGATAGGAGAGGATAGGGGTGTGGGGGAAGGAACGCCGCCCAAGGCGGCTGACAGTTTCCCATATGACGATTACCGTAAAGCATTCATTGATTGCTGCCCTTCTCTTCCAAAGCCAAATGCTATTGATAAGTGGACTGCAAACCGGAAGAAAGCCCTACGTGCTAAAAAAATATCGGTAGATGAATTTCGTGATGTCTGCAAAAAAATAGAGCGAAGCGAATTTCTCACCGGGCGCGACGGGAAATGGCATGGCTGTTCTTTCGACTGGATTTTAAAGCCCGCAAATTGGCAAAAGATCACAGAAGGAAACTACGAGAACAAAAATCACCCTATCCGGCAAGTAGAATCGGGCGATAGAGAACCCTCGTATGATCTTGATGAATACATGAATAACGCGCTTCACACGTCGATTTCATACCAGAAACGGGGTGAAGAGAATGAATGAGCCTATCGGGTATGAGGCCATTATCTTGGAGCTCAGAACTTCGTTTAAGGCGTATTGTGAATTATACGGCCATAATGTAGCAAAGCGAGCGGTAAGGCAAGTTTATACGGAGGTTTTCAAAAGTGAACAAGTATCACGCGCAGAAGACGCTTCTGGAGGGAATAAAGTTTGACAGCAGGCATGAAAGGGGAAATTGAATGATTGCGGCGTTTAAATATCCAGGCGCAAAATGGTCATACGCCGAATGGATTAACAGTTTTATTCCGGATCACAAATATTACATTGAACCGTATTTTGGTTCTGGCGCAGTATTTTTTAACAAGGCCCCATCAAAATATGAGACGATCAACGATCTTGACGGCCTTGTCGTGAACTTTTTCCGCGCCTGCCGGGACTATCCCGATCAGCTTGCCCGTGCAATCAACCTTACACCGTTTTCTCGGCAGGAATACATGCAAATACAGGAAGATAAAGCAGGAGAAGGAATCAAACTCACAGGGGATTGTATAGAGGATGCACGCCGGTTTGCAGTCAGGTGTTCCCAGGGGTTTGGCCCTAAATTGGCTGATCGGTCAGGATGGAAGAATACAAAATGTAGCAAAGGGCCAATCAACCCCGATATATGGTCAAGAGTTCCAGATACAGTTTACGCAATGTCTGCACGGCTTAAACACGCTCAGATTGAACAAACAGACGCAATCCAGCTCATACGCGATTACAACAGCCCAGAGTGCTTAATATATGCAGATCCTCCATACCTGGGAGGGACGCGAAACAATTGCCGCCTTTATCGTGTGGAAATGATGGATGAACAGCGTCACATTGAATTACTGAACGTCCTACTTGCCCATAAAGGACCTGTCATCCTGAGCGGATACGATAACGACCTGTATAATCAAACGCTTTCAGAATGGCAAAAGGAGCAAAAACAGGGCACCTCAACATCCTCAGCTGTGCGGACAGAAACCATTTGGATGAACTTTGAATATCAATTGAGATTTTAATAACAGCGTCCGGCCCGATCACCCGGACGGAAAGCCCCGGGGCCTCTGGAATGGAGGCAATATGAAGCATATAGGAATCCATGATGCAGAGCAAGAGTATATGAAACACAATGCGGTGCAAAAAGAATTTGCGCAACGATATGTATTTAGCGGACGCTACCGGAAAGAAAGCTGGAAGGAATACCTTGATAGGCACACAAACATGGAGGCAGAAAATGGATTTTGAGAAAAAATCAATCGAACGTTTACAGCTTGGCTCGCGAATAAGCCTTGCGCATTATCAAAAGCCGCTATTACTCACCTACAGCGGCGGGAAAGACAGCGACGTATGCTTAGAATTGGCACAGAGAGCGGGAATACCGTTTGAAGTATGCCACTCCCTCACGACAGCCGACGCGCCACAAACGATCCAACACGTCAAAGCCAAATTTAAAGCGTTGGAACTCAAAGGAATCCACTGTGAAATGATTTATCCAGTCTATCAAGGGAAAAGGACCTCAATGTGGCGTCTGATCGAAGAAAATTTTATGCCGCCGACAAGGGTTGTGCGATATTGCTGCGCAGTGCTCAAAGAAACAGCGGGAAACCACCGCGCAATAATAACCGGAGTACGCTGGGATGAAAGCAATAACCGTAGAGATCGGGGCGAATTCGAAGTAATTGGCCGAACAAAAAAAGACAGGATAGCGGTAAGTCCCCAAGAGGAAAATGAACAATTATATCTGAGTGATGAATTTTATCTCAACAACGACAATGATATTCGCCGCCAATGGATGGAAAGCTGCATGAAACAGCGAAAAACTACATGTAACCCCATCGTCGATTGGCCCAATCATGTTTTATGGGGCTACATCCACGCGGAGCGTATCGACACCAACCCGTTATATCAATGCGGATTTTCCCGCGTTGGCTGCATCGGCTGCCCAATGGTAGGGGATAGGCGATATTTCGAATTTCAACAGTTTCCCAAATATGAAATGATGTACAAACACGCTTTCGCGAAAATGTTAGAACGGCATAAGCCCAGGCTGAAAGACAACGCCACATGGAAAACCGCAGATGACGTTTGGAACTGGTGGATGAATGATAAAAATCTGGATGAGCAGATAGAGATAGGCGATGTATGAAACACTTGACGCATCTGTCCCTCTTCTCTGGGATTGGAGGGCTTGACCTGGCAGCCGAGCGGGCCGGATTCCGCACGGTTGGACAATGCGAATTTGCGGACTATCCGTATCAGGTGCTGTGCCGGCATTGGCCGGATGTGCCCAAGTGGCGGGATATATGCACGCTGAGTGGAGGCGATTTTTATGACCGAACAGGGCTGCGAACAGTTGACGTTCTTTCAGGAGGGTTCCCCTGTCAACCGTTCTCCGTCGCCGGGAAGCGAAGAGGCACGGAGGATGACCGTTACCTCTGGCCGGAAATGCTTAGAGTTATCAAAGAGCTGCGGCCTGCTTGGGTTGTTGGAGAAAACGTTGCTGGAATCATCAATATGGCGCTCGACCAGGTGCTATCTGACTTGGAGGCCCAAGGCTACGAAACAAGGACGTTTGTTATTCCAGCTTGCGGTGTCGATGCCCCGCACCGCAGAGACAGGGTCGCAATTGTGGCTTGGCACAATGACGGCAAGCCAAACGGGAGGAAACCACTCGCTGCGATCCCCAGAGAGGATGAGAGGCAGAACTCCAAGTCCTGCGGAGTTTGTTATGATGTGGCCCACCCCGAGAGCGCAGGAATCGGGGGATTATCAGTACAGTGCAGGGAATCACGACAAGCCCACGCCGACGCTCTCCGGCGCGGTAAAACTTTGGCCGACGCCGACGGGGCGCTGCGGAACCGGCGTGAGCAACTCAGCGATGAGGCAAGGTGGGGAGGATTTGCAGACGGCGGCTGGTGGCCTCCTGAACCCGGCGTGGGTAGAGTGGCTCATGGGATTCCCCATAGGGTGGACAGACTTAGATGCTTAGGAAATGCGGTGGTTCCAGCACAGTTCTATCCGATTTTTAAGCGAATTGCGGAATTGTTTGGAAGGGAGAAAGAATAGAGATGCCAAAAGTAAACATTTATCATCCATGCATTACGCGAATTTCCTATCAGCAGGAAAAGGGAGATTCTAATTATGGCACCTGCCTATGGGCAGATTTTGAATTTGACACAATCAATTATCGCTTACAGATCATGTCTGACTGTGGAAATTATTCTTACCAGTGGGTTCCAACTCCGGGGAAGGAATCATTTTTTGGATTGTGCCGGAGAATCAAGCCGGATTATTTACTTAGCAAAATTTCATGTGAAACTGCAATCGACCGAAACGCGACATTAAAAAGCGCAATTGATTTAATTTATCAAAATTTTGGATATTTTGCCGACTTTGAAGATGACTGGGAAACGCTGCTTGAATGCGAACTCGCTGCTATTTCGAACGATGCAGAAATCGCAAACCATATTGTGAGCTTTGCAGATGAATGCGGAATTGAAGTTGATCCCGGAGAAGCCTTGTATTGCGTCCAAAAGACTTACCCATCAACAGCAAAGCAGATTGTAAAAATTTTTGAAACCTGCATAAAGCCTAAAATTCCGAAGGAGTGAACAACCATGATCAAGCTTGACCCCGGCAAGCTCGCCCTCCAAATAATTTGCACCAGTCATATTCACGCAAATATTCTGTGCAGATTGCGCTTCATCGTAGTCAAGTCGGTTGCAGGTGTCAAACATTGCCCGATCTCTCCCGGCTACTGCCCTATATGCAAATATCGCTGTTTGCAGCGAGCAGGCATTTATGAGCGGGCGCGCGAGGGCTGGGCAAAGCACGGGACATACATTCCCTCAGAAGAAAAATAGAGAATAAATAAGATGAATTGGAGAAGTGGAAATGATGTCTGATAAACTACCCATTTTTAAAGATGGCGAATGCCCTTACTGTCATTACGATACGCATGCAATAGGTAACGAACCATTGCGATGCGAATTATGTGGGTGGATCGATATGAAGCCGAAAACGCACGAAATAAAGATTTTGGAAAGACCTTACATAGCCGCTCATATTGGAATAAAACCTTGGGAATATCGTAAAGATGATCGATGCTATAACGTTGGAGATATTTTGTGTTTATATTTGTGGAATGAAGGGATAGGCGATTATGAAGGGCTCAGTATTAAACGGCGGGTTACATATATCCTGCGCGGCCCTGCGTTTGGCATCCCAGAAGGCTATTGCATCATGACGACGGAGAAAGTGCAACAAGAGGAGGCGAGCGGGGAAAAAATAAAAAGGGGTGAATATTAATTGGTTTTAAAAAAAGACCTTGATGGATACAAAAATATTGATAAAAAAATATCAGCTCTAAAATTGATGATACAGAAACGACAATGCGAAATAGTTCATGATTCTGTAAAAGGCTCATATATAGACTATCCATACACTTCTCATTCTGTATCAATCTATGGCGTGCGTCCCGATACGGATAGGATGATTAGAAAGTGGAAATCGGAGATAATAGCGCTTGAAGCCAAAAAAGAAGAAGTTTGCAACTATGTAGATGCGATTAAGAATAGTAGAATCCAAACCATCATGTTTTATCACGTTTTGAATGGTATGGATTGGGATGAGGTTGCTGCCGCAATGGGCCATCATGATTCAAAAGACGCTTTACGCATGGCCTATACCCGTGAAA
>ENA-UACJ01000525-UACJ01000525.1-human-gut-metagenome-genome-assembly--contig:-NODE-525-length-10783-cov-7.219519_pt1 | contig 10783 bp, 9 predicted proteins | sample MGYA00243880_ERZ654227 | MGnify/ENA primary metagenome ERZ654227 (study PRJEB26926, sample SAMN06165172) | human gut metagenome | biome: ENVO:00009003; feature: ENVO:2100002; material: ENVO:00002003... | reverse complement strand
ACGAGATGAGCGCTAGTCTCGTGGGCTCGGAGATGTGTATAAGAGACAGGTTCCATGACCGTGCCCTGGAAAACAAGGAAGCTAAAGAGGAGATTGCAAACGAGGCGATAAAGCTCGTAAGTGACCATATGTGTATATTCCTTGATGCCAGCTCCACAGCCTACACTCTCGGCATGAAGCTTTCAGGCTTTACAGAGCTGACCGTCATCACCAATGGCATCAATCTGGCTTTAGAGCTAAAGGATATCCCCGGTGTCACAGTCATCCTGACAGGCGGTATCGTAACCAGTGCATCCGCTTCCATAGAAGGACTGCTTGGCGCTGATTTACTCAAAAAGATACACACAGATATCGCGTTCGTGTCAGCAAGAGGCTTCTCTGTAGAAGACGGACTGACTGATTTCAGTATATACGAGGCTGATTTAAAGCACATGTGTATCAAGGCCTCCGCTAAAACTGTGGCTCTTGTAGACCACACCAAGTTTGATACCACATCCATATCTAGCTATGCATCGCTTGATGACATCAATATGGTAATCACCGACTCCGGTATCTCACCTGAGACAGCAGATATATATGAGAAGGCCGGCACTGATATTGTTATATCCGGAATATAAATGAGACAATATAGCCATATAAAAGTATAAGTACAAATAAAAATGACACGCAACGTTTTACGCTGCGTGTCATTTTATAGTTGTCTTATACGCTTAAAGCATCAGACTATCTTATATGCATTTCTACCCTTTTCCTTCACATCATTGAGCACTTCATCCACCGTCTTAAACAGCCTAGAAAACTCATCCGGCACCTTTACATCCGGGGCGGTAACATATGCCTGTGATACAGTCAGATACTCATCCACCTTAGAGCTCTCATGAAGTATCTGTTTTTTGGCAAGCTCAAGTCTTATATGCTCGGCTATATTTTTAATGATATCCTCATCCGTTTCCTGCAGGATTATGTAGAATTCATCACCATAGAAATGATACCCCATTCCCTTATCTTTGATGCTCTCATTTATTATGGATGACAATTCTTTTAGCACTGCATCACCGGTGACTCTGCCACTGTTTCTGTTAAATGACTTGAAGAAATCTATATCCACTACTCCAAACGTGATTCCTGCACCATCTGAATCCTGATTTTTGCTCACAAGCTTTTCAAAATCGTTTCGCATCTTGAACTTATTGCCCATGCCTGTAAGCATATCTGTGTAGTTGAGTCTGACTGCCTTACGGCGCTCATACTCAGTCTCCTGAAGCTGAAGCTTAAGGTCGATTGTATCACCAAGACGCTTTATCTGCTCCTTCACCTGCATAGAGTGGAGATTTGCGTAATATACGCACAGCTTGTTGTACGCCTCTGTATCACCCATGGCGCTCTCATATTTCATCCACATCTTGACACAGGTCTTCTGGAAAAACAGATTTTCTGTTTCGGTAGCAAAGCGTTCATATTCCACAATAACCTTTTTCCATGCATCGAACTCCCCCATATTCATAAACAAATTGCAAAGGCTTAGTATCTCAAGCACATAATCGGCAGAATTGATATTGTTTATCGCACCCTCAACCAGCTCTTCCACATGATCTCTGACCTCATCCTCATTTCCCATCTTCCATAGCATATGTGCCTGTGACATGTCTATCAGAAATCTGTTTTTAGCGCTGCCAGCTATCTCATTAAAGAGTATCGCGTCAGAAAGATGCTTTTCTGCCTTTTCAAACTCGTTAATTCCTGTGTATGATATGCACAGATTCAGATGAAGCATGAGAAGCTCCTGATAATAGTTATCCCTCTCTCCATGCAGCGGTGGCTTGCACAGCTCCAGTGCTTCGTTAAAATATCTGACAGCCTTCTCATACAATCCAAGCTCCATATAAAGTGAGCCAATATTATTGTTTACAAGCATGATTATCTCTGTTGAGCCCTGCTCCACAGCTACATCCATAGCCTCCAAGTAGCAGTCAATTGACATGCTTACATCTCCAATAGATGCATATATGACTCCCATAAAATTGACAGTCTTTGCCATCTGCTCATATGCACCGCAGCTCTTATAAAGACCGGTTGTCTCCTGTGCCTTCTTCTCTGCCAAAAAAAGCTTATTCTCGCCAAATAAGGCTACTGCCTCATCCATACATCTGTCTGCCTTTTGCAATATACTCATAAAAACCCTCCTATAGATGACAATCCAATCTATTTCTCAGCAAGGTACTGCTTATATCCAACCTGTTTAAGCTTCGCATCCTTTGCTACAACCTGAGCCTTCATATCTGCTGTATACTTTTTGATTTTATCAAGGATTGTCTCATCACCTGCTGCGAGTATCTTTGCTGCAAGGATTGCTGCATTTTTTGCACCGTCAATTGCAACTGTGGCAACTGGAACTCCCGGTGGCATCTGCATAATTGAGAACACTGCATCCATTCCATCCAGATTCTTTCCTGAAAGCGGTACTCCGATAACAGGAAGCGCAAAAAGTGCTGCACACATGCCCGGAAGGGCCGCTGCCATTCCGGCTCCCGCTATAATTACTTTTACATCTCTTTCCTCAGCGCCTCTGGTCCACTCAATAAGCTCATCAGGCTCACGGTGTGCCGAGATGATGGTAAGCTCATACTCTATACCAAGCTCCTCAAGCATCTCTGCGGCTTTGCTCATCACCTTTAAATCTGAGTCGCTGCCCATAACTATTCCAACTTTTGCCATTTTGTCCTCCTTATATGTCTAAAAATCATTTGCTTTCTGCATCAAGCGTATCGAGCGGTTTGTTCAACTCCTCTACGCCCTCAAGCACAAATCTGCCATCTCTTATTATATCACAGGTTGAGCCATCGTGTCGAATAACTGTGATGGCTCCAAGCTCATCATATGGTATTGTGATATCCGTGTGACAGTTGAAATATGCCTTTGATATATCCTCTTTTCTGCGGATGGAAACTGAATTGTCCCTGGCAATGATTGCCTTTCCGTCAGGGTTATATGTCATATTGTCCTCATCATATGTGTAGCAGGTATCACCCACTGCAAAGTGCGGTCCTGTCTTCTCTTCTATGAGAATAGGCATCTTTGCTGCGATATCGTATACTCTTGCCATACGGTAGGCTGTCGTATTGGTGCCTATGGCAAACTCACCCATAGGCAGTGTGTCGTGATGGAAAAGTACATTGTCAGATATATACTTTTTGTTTTCTTCCTCATCCTCAAAATTGGTACATGTATATTTATCAATCATGCCATCCTTAAAGTCAATTTCCAGATTAAGGAAATTAAGCTCATTGAGATATACCTGACTGACATGCAGCTTGCCGTTTGTACCCTCTAACACCGGTGAAGTAAACACCTCTCCGACAGGGATATTTACATCAGCCACACAGTTTTCAAAGGCCGTCTCCTTTGAAGGCTCCTTAAGCTCATGAATCTTGACATACAAATCTGTCCTGTTGCCGTTTGTTCCGACGATATGCACCCTGTCTGCTGTATCGAGCACATCTATGATTTTCTGCTGCATATCTCTGTAGAGTGCATAATCAAGAGTATTAATCTTTACAGTCTCCGTAAAAATTTCCTTATAATCAGGTCCGATTGCAGCACACGGATAGGCAATAATCGTAAAGCTTCTGTCCTCGCTGTGGATATAGCTGTTCATATACTGTGAGCGCACGCTTGTCATATGGACTACAAGCTTCTGCTGCTCATCATTAAAATGCGCAGCCTCCTTCTTTGAAACCGGAGCAAATGGCTCCTCTCCAAATATCTCTATGACAGCCGGTCCTCCACATTTGCATGCCACATCCTTCATTCTCTCAAGTGCATTGTGCATGCACTCAAGGCGGTACTCCACATATGCCTTGTCAAGCCACAGTGCCATATCCTCCTTGTGGTCATAGTCAAACTGCTTATTGACCGATGTGGAAAATGGTCTCATGGCAGGCTTCATACCCATTTTCTCGAAATTTTTTAATGTTGCTCTTATCATACGCTCAAAGCCAAGCGGATAAAGCACCTGAACCACCGACTTCTTTGAGATATCCTTGTTGCAGGTAATAAAGCCAATGCGGTATCCTTCTGTATAGGTATCTGCCATGGCCTGTATCTCCTCATCTGAAAATGAAGCCAGATGCGCTCTGCCGGCGCGCTCATTCTCTCCGACATACAGTCCGTAAGAATACAGATAATCATCATTTGACAAATCTGCCTCATTTACAAGCTCTGTATAGTAATCATAAGCCGGGTCAAGGAGTGCTCTGTTGTCATCCTCTGCAAATATCTCCTCATAATCATGCATGAACGAATATATACATCCCCTTATCTCATCAGGACTCAGCTCATTAGCATTCTCAAAATAATTGTAAAGCTCTACAATAAGCTCTGCATAAATGCAGAGATACTTTATATCCCCCTGATAGATATGTGTAATGCTTCCGGCAATTTTTGCATATACAGCCGATAAAAGCTGACCATACTCATCTCCGAGCACCTTTACGGCATATGCCGGGTTGGCATAGCTTTTCTCGTAATTTTCTTTATCAAACTGTGAATAGAATAAATCGTTAAATTCCTTATCTGCGCTATGGTTTTTTATAGTGTTGATGCACTTTGCCGCACTTCTGAAATAATCAGCAAAAGCCGGCTCTATCGCAGATTCTCTGATGATCTGTTCTATACGCTCCTCCACAAGCTCTAATCGCTCTGCGTAAAGCTCATTGGAGAGCTCATAAATCTCTTTATAACTCATATATCCCTATAATCTTTCTATTTTATAATTCAAATATTCATGACAGTTTTATCGCACTATTGATATAATATGTGCTAAATAATAAAGCCGGCAGCATACGTCCCACCCCAGCTGAGCACCGCTATAAGTGCAAAAAACACTGCCAATCGTGGAAATGTCATGAATGATTCCTCATCAAAGAGGCTTCTGATGGCAAACCCGAAATCTGCCAGAGATATGCCAAGCATCAGTATACCGGCACTGCCATAGTACATAGACAGATTGCCATCTCCTCTGAATGCCGCATTCAAAAAAACTATATATACAATCTCTATGAGGATAGCCACAACAAGTGCAGCTATCCCCCTCTTAGATTGCTTCTTTTCCGTAAACTTATACCTGTTACGTTTTCTTCTGCCAAGCAATTTATATTCTCCTATTTGCAGCCGTACTGCTTATAGTACTCATCTATAGCTGCTTTGATTGTGTCATCAATGACTACTCTGCCATCATGCTCTCTGTTGTAGAGATACTCTGTGACCTCTTCCATTGTAACGATAGCCCTGCCCTCAAAGCCGTACTTCTCATGGATTTCATCGAGCGCGCTTACCTTGCCTCCCTGTCCGACTTCCATTCTGTTAAGGCTCACCATAAGGCCTACGATTGTAACATCTGCAGCTCCTCTTACCTTTGGAACTGTCTCCTCCATTGATTTGCCGGATGTGGTGACATCCTCTATCATGACTACTCTGTCGCCATCCTTAAGCTTGCTTCCAAGGAAGCCTCCCTTGTCTGCACCGTGATCCTTTGCCTCTTTTCTGTCTGAGCAGTAGCGCACCTCTTTGCCATAGAGCTCATGGTATGCGATAGCTGTTACCACTGCAAGCGGAATTCCCTTGTATGCAGGTCCGAATAATACATCAAAGTCATCTCCGTAGTTTGCATGGATAGCCTTTGCGTAGTACTCTCCGAGTCTCTTAAGCTGTGAGCCTGTCACATATGCTCCCGCATTCATGAAAAATGGTGATTTACGGCCGCTCTTTAATGTGAAATCACCAAATTTCAGCACGTCACTCTCCACCATAAAGTCTATAAATTCCTGCTTATACTGTTCCATTTTATCTTAAAACCTCCTGTTTATAAGGCTTTCACGCCTTTATTATTGTCTCAAATTGCTTTACTACACACTTTTTACACACTTTACACCGCTTCCATCTTCCTCATCTCGTCAAACAAGGTATCATCTGTTACGTGACAATACAAATCCATTGTCAGCTGTAAGGAGCCATGTCCGAGAAGCTTCTGCACGCTCTTAGGCTGCATTCCGTTCTCGATTGCCCTTGTTGCAAAGGTGTGACGGAAACAATGAGGAGAGAACCTCTCAAATTCCGGGTGTTCCTTCTGAATTCGTCTCGTTGTTACATCCATACATTCCTGTACGATGAACTGCTGTGTAGGTCGATTGTTTCTGGTTACGAAAACCAGATTCTTGTATTCGTCCTGTGCTGTTTGTGCGTTCTTAAGCAGAATCTCCTGCCCGCGAACTCTTTGTTTTTTCAGAGCTTCCATAGCTCTTGTTGTTAAGGGAATGGTTCGCTTGCTGTTATGCGTCTTGGTATCATGCCATTCAAAGACATATTTGCCATCCTTGCGGAAATAGCATAAGGAACGTCTGACGTGTACAACCTTCTTTTCAAAGTCTACATCAGACCACTGAAGCCCCATCAACTCACCAATACGCATTCCTGTGTCGATTGCCACTACATATAAATTGTAGTAGAATGTGTCCTTCGCATAGCTAAAAAAAAGCTCCGTTTCACCTACCGTTAATACTCTACGTTCTTTCTTAACCTCTTTAGAAATCACAGTATTGATCTGCTTAGCAGAATTTTTGATAAGTAAATCAGAGTCTATTGCTTTCTCCAGCATATCGACCAGTATCTTTTTCGAATTCTTACGCTCATTGTCTGTTTCCAGTTCGTTAATCGCCTGCTGCATAATCAGTAAATTCAAGGATGTGAGTTTTCTCCATCCCAGAGCCTTCTGTATTCTGCGATAATGACCTGCGTATGTCTCCTTGGTGGAGTCTCTGCAATTCTTCTTGCAGGTATCCATCCAGATTTCATACCATTCGTCAAGCGTTACGTCCTTCGCAACAACATTGAGTGCCTTTTCATCCTCATACTGTTCGTTTCTAAGCTTCTGTCTTACCTCATTCAGCGTCTTTGCGTAAACCGTCTGCTTCTTGCCAAAACGATTCACGAATCTTCCCTGATAAAGACCATCCTTTCTCTGTGATAAGCCTTTACCTAATTCTTTACCATTAAGGGATTTACCCATTTATGCCTCCTTCCTAAGTGTAGAATAGGAAGGATTCCAAATATCGTCCCTATTCTACCATAAAACCTTACAATTATCAATCCGTTTCAAAAATTGAATTCTCATTTTGAAACTCCTCCGTGTTCTTATTTATGAAAGAATCTGATTCAGTAACCAGTGGTCTAATCTGCCCTTATGAGCATATAGTCTGTTACCGATTCTTACCGTGAAACCATTGGCCGGATTGGAAAGCAATTCTCTTGCTTTCGTCTGTCCAATACCAAGGTACTCACACATTTCCTTTACATTTAATAACGCTCTTGTATCAAGTTCTGTTTTCATGGTAGTCCTGCCTCCTCTCGTAATATTCTCATTAACCACCTTCTTTCCTACCCGCAATAAGCGGTTCCTAAAGTAAGATTGTTCCAGTACTCTTAGTTTGGTTTTCTACGTATCCACTGTCTGGATTCTTTAGCACCGATTTCTCACTACTGAAACCTGCCTGTGGGCCTCTCCTGCGCGAGATCATCTCCCACCCTTGACGGAAGTGTCTGTTCTTTGCTCCGCTTAAATTGCTTTAAGTATCATCGCAAAGTCCGTTGACTGTGAATACAACTCATGAAGTTTTCAATGTACAGTTAAAACATTTCGATATTCTTGTAGAACATAAGTTTGTTTTGTGTTATGATTGTTGTAGCCGATTTGCTTCATTTCTGATGCCGCCCGGCTACGTTTTGTAAGTTAATTGTAGTAAAATATAGAGAATAAAATAATTGACGGTCACTTGACCGCGACTTGACATAGAAACTTTTCAAAGAATGAAAATATAGAAAGACAGATAAGATAGATAGCGGGATTGATAAATCCTCTCTGAAAGGAGCACACAGATGAGAAACAGACTGACCTTCGCCAATGTGATTGGTGTATTATTGGAAAATAAAAAGAAAACCTACCCGCAGCACCAGCTTGTACGCAGTCTGTTCTCTGCATATCTGGATGATACTCTGACAGCTTCGGAATTAATCGCAGATGACACGACGATGTACAGCCGCTGGTGCAATGGCGCCCGCCCGATTCCTATAGATATCCTAAAGACTTATGAAGATGAGGATGAATGGGATACGATGGAGGATGATTTCAGAGATAAGATTATTCCGAACCTGTTGAACGAAGCACAGGCTCGAATCCAGATGGAGGAATTGATTACAGACAGTATAAAAACCATCGGGCAGGAAATGGCTGATGCACTGATTCAGGAGCCGGATAATGCAGCCTTTTTCTGCTCTGTGGTAAGATATGCGATTTTGAATGACCATAGCACAGGTGCGCTCTATTCTCCCGACCTTTCGGAAGTGATTCTTTGCAATAAGCTTCCCTCCTGCAATCAGGCATTCATTGGACGAAAGGATGAGATAAAAGCAATCGCATCCCATCTTTCCAATCAATCCGTCTTATTCATTACTGGTATGGCAGGCATTGGAAAAAGCAAAGTTGCCAAAGCCTATGCACAGACGAACCGTAAAAAGTACACCAATATCATTTATCTGTATTACACCGGTGATTTGAGAAAAGACATCGCAAACCTTACATTTGCAGATGATTCCGTAGAAATGAATGAGGAAGTCCGTTTTCAGAATCACTATAAGGTGATGCAGAGACTCCACACAGATACACTGCTGATTCTGGACAACTTCAATGTGCTTCCAAAGGACGAACCATTCTTAAAGGAACTGATGAAGAATGATATGCAGCTATTGATTACCAGCAGATGCAAACTTAAGAATTATGATTCTATAGAAATAAAGGAATTGGATAAAGAAAAAGAACTGACAGAACTGTTCTACAAGCATTGTCCTTCTGCAAAACGTGATCCGGACAGTGTGTCTGCCATTATAGAAGAAGTGAACTGTCATACCCTGACTGTCTGCATGGCTGCTCTTACCTTAGAAGCCAGCGGCATGGAACCGGAAGAATTGTTACAGGAGCTGCGTTCCTGCGGTATCGGGCAGAACATGGAAGAAATCGAGGTATTCAAGGATGATGAATTCTCCTATGCCAGTATGATAGGACACCTTCGCATGTTGATGAAGCTTAATAGATTAAATGAGGACAGTATTGATATCCTCCGTAACCTCTCACTCCTGCCGGTATCAGGAGTTTATAAAAGTGCGTTCAAAATGTGGCTGGAACTGGATTCTCTCAAAAATGTTAATGAGCTGATACGCTATGGCATTATCAGTGAAGATACCGAAAATAAGACGATTGCACTCCATCCTCTCATTCAGGAAGTGGCAATCGCAGAGACCATTCCAACCGTATCAGACTGCCATGTGATGTTAAATCACCTGCATTTGATTTGCCTTGCTCACGGTCTGGATGTAAAAAGACCGGTGACTGTCATGGAATGTCTGAAAAGCATCAACAGACACATCATCCTAGATAACAGGGCTTACTATCTACTGTTCTTACAGGATATGTACCCTTACTTTGACAAATATCTGGATACCGATTATCTGTCGGAGCTGGTAGAACGTATAGAATATGTGATGAATCTTATGAATGATTCGGGCAAGTCGGATGAAACGAGTAAATCGTATAATTCAGATAAATCAGGCACACCAGATATTACGCAAGAAACCAACCACATTTCTGCCTGTGACAAAGCATTATTATTAGATTACAAAGCACAGCTTCTGTTCCCACGCAAGGAATATGATAATGCCATTAAGAAATATAAAAAGGCGATTGCCCTCATGGAAAATTACCATAAGACCAATACTGCGGATGCCCGTTCCGCCAATCTGCTTTCAAACCTGCACAACAACCTCTCTACAGCTTATCTGTTCCGGAAGAAACTGGAAGAAGCCGTATCAGAACTCAAGACAGCTTTCACAGTACGCAGGGAATATGCCAGTCTTGGATTGATAGAGAATAATGATACCCTGCAGCAGACACTCTCACTTGCTAACATGCTGGTGCAGAATAAGGAATATGATTCTGCTCTGGAAATTATTGATTTCTGTGAATCCACCATTGATGAAGTTATGGGTAGAAATAACCTTGATTATGGTATGTGCGAGTTCTATCGTGGTGTCATTGCTTATACCCGTTCTCAGCCTGTGATAGCAGAACAGCACCTGCTTAACGCAGATGCCGTCTTTCATGCTGTTATGAACGAGAACACTGATAATGATTATTCCAAAAGTACTGCTCGTTATTTGTATAGTTTGTATATGAGATGGGGAAAGAAAGAGCTTGCGGAGCAATATAAAAAAATACTAATCAGCACGCATTAGGTATTGCCATAACAATGATACATATAGTCAGAACACACCCAAATATCAGCATAACGGGTAACGAGGTCATAGAAAACTTGTAGGCTCGGCTGCTGTCCTTTGTTATCGATATTCGCAAGATAGCGCGGGGAGATATATAACTCGTCGCTTACTTTTTTGCGACTTTCTCCGTATTCGTTTCTCGCGGCTTTAATGGCAGCCCCGAAAGCCTTAAAATCATATATTGATACTGGTCTTTTTGCTATAATCATTCACCCTATTACATTTTACTGTTCCCCTTTCTATCTGTTTCTTTGTGCCTGTGCTTCCACCAAAGGATAAACGGAAGAAGCAGAACCAGCACCACTATTAAAAAAATGATTAAAAAGTAATCTCTCGTTCAGCTTCACTCCCTTTCCTCTCTGTCTCTTATACACATCTCCGAGCCCACGAGACTAGCGCTCAT
>ENA-UACJ01000519-UACJ01000519.1-human-gut-metagenome-genome-assembly--contig:-NODE-519-length-10901-cov-5.357459_pt1 | contig 10901 bp, 11 predicted proteins | sample MGYA00243880_ERZ654227 | MGnify/ENA primary metagenome ERZ654227 (study PRJEB26926, sample SAMN06165172) | human gut metagenome | biome: ENVO:00009003; feature: ENVO:2100002; material: ENVO:00002003... | reverse complement strand
TCTCGCAATGATGAAAGTATTGCCGTCCTCGGCTGGAATCGCTCTATTCGGGTCTTACATCGGCTTTCTGATCTTGACGATGCGGGTAACAACGTCCGTGCCGCTTTCGCGGAACGCCCCCGGCTCCAGCTTGATCGTCTGAGCATACACGCTGCCGAGGAAGTCTCTGAACTCTACGGACTTCTTATCGCTGCGGGAGAACGTGCTCTCGCACATGATGGCAACCAGAACGCCGCCGGCATCCAGCAAATCGTAGGCGTGACGCACATGGTCGATGTCCTGATGGCGCGTAAAGGGCGGGTTCATCACGACGCGGTTGATAGTGCCGATTTCCTTCTTCGTCACGTCCAGAAAATCGCGGTAGCTCACACCATAGGGCTTCTCGGACAGATACCGCTTCATGTCGGTGTTCAGCTCGATACAGCACATACCGGCGGGCAAATGCTCCCAAATGACATCCACCATGCTGAAAAACAACAACGGAAAGACAAACCATGCCAATACCAGCACCACTTTATGACTGAAAGTCTTTTCATTGATTTGTGCCAAAGGCAGTTTTTCCAGCCTGTCGGTCAGCACATATTCATCGGGCAGACTATTCACACTCCACTTGTTTATAACCACTCCGTTCTTCAGCAACATCAGTCCGGGATTAGAGCGTATCATGGTTTTCAGTGTAATGTCATCCATCAGGCAGAAAGGATACTCGGCTCCCGTACGCTCCTGCCAGTCTTCAATATCACTATCGGGTGATGAGGTAAGACAATAGAATTGATATCCATGCTCCACACTATAATCATACAGTTCATTTATCAGGTCAATGGTACTATCATCCGCCTGGCTCAGCTGATGCGCCACCAACAGAAAGGTATAATTATCATCATCCAGTACTTCATCGGTTATATCTTCCCCGTCTTCTTGACGAATAATGGAAAAGTCATGAATAGGCGGTTCGTATCCTTGTTCCTTCACCATCGTTTTGGAATCCACAAAAGTCCATGTGCTATCAGGATAATTTTCTAATGTAAACTCTTTCTCCACTCCATCTTTTTGAAGAATAAAACGGGTCTCATAAACAGTAGGCTTCTCTCCTTCCGGAATTTCCATCCCTTTACGTATATCTGCCCCGATATGATAAGGGCGGAAATCAAAGACAGGCAACTCACGGTAGCAATACAAAGTCATCCCCGAAATATAGAGAAACGTATACATAGCCACCAACCAATCGAAACGCTTGGTCACCAAAGGAGTTATACGGTTTCCCCATTTAAAAACGGACACCGCCGCTATCAACAAAAGTACATTCTTCCCAAAAGTTTCCCAATTAGTCAAAGTCACAGCATCACCGAAACATCCACAATCCGATATCGGATTGGAAAGAGCCAACCATAAGGTGAGCGGAGTCATCACCCCCATGATAAGCACAACAAACAAGGTGGTCATTCTCCTGCGGATACCAAACAAAAGATATACTCCTAAACAAAACTCGACCATTGCCTGCAATACAGACGCCAGAAACGGAAGAAAGGCAGGCACCGAAGCAGCCCAACCGAAAACCTCCAAATAATCCTGAATTTTATATTGGGTACCCAGCGGATCTACCGCTTTGACAAAACCGGAAAATATAAATACTGCCGCCAGCAAAAAACGGCAGGCGTTTGTCCAGATTCCAATGATACTATGTAACTGTTTACTCTCCAAATTCCAACTTGATCAATCCGAATACAGAATAATTAATCATATCCATATAGTTGGCATCAATGCCCTCTGATACCAATGTAGCTCCATCGTGACCTTCAATCTGCTTGGTACGATAGATTTTCATCAAAATCAAATCAGTATACGAACTGACACGCATGCTGCGCCACGCTTCGTCATAATCATGATTTTTGGCCAACATCAGTTCCAAAGCCTGTTTGGCATACCGGTCATACAATTCCAAAGCACGCTCTTCAGTCATGTCATCCGTTTCAGCATATCCCAGTTCCAATTGAACCAAGCCGATTATTCCATAATTTACAATAGCGATAAACTCCGAACGGATACCTTCATCCACCATCGCCACCCCTTTGGTTTCAATGCTACGAATACGGTTTGCCTTGATAAATATCTGATCGGTAACAGATGAAGGGCGCATGATACGCCATGCTGCACCGTAATCGTGCAGTTTTTTCGCAAACAAATCACGGCAAATAGCTATCACATGTTCAAATTGTTGTTTCGTATCTTTCATCACACTCTATGATTAGGCGGCAAAGTTACGCATTTTTCTGCTTAAGCGTAAACAAAAAGGCGGAAAAGAATACTCTTTCCCGCCCTATTTTATATTTCTTAATTAACTAAAGCTTAAGAACATCTTAACACTTGTCCCGGACGAAGAATAGTTCTGCGGGTAATGTGGTTCAACTTGCATAAAGCATCAATAGATGTACCTGTTTTCTGTGCAATGCGGCTCAATGTATCCCCACTTCTTACCTTATGGTAACGGATAGTACCATCTGATGAAGCAAGCAAATTCACATTCTTACTATTAGTCCTGTTACGCTGGTATCTGTTATTACCTTTTCTGAACAAATAAGAATCGGCTACAATATCCTGTTTCTCAAAATCAAATAACAATGCCGGATTAATGGCCTGTCCCAAGAAACGCGTTTCAAAATGAAGATGTGACCCGGTGGAACGTCCGGTGTTTCCACCCAATCCGATAGGTTCTCCTGCTTCTACGTACTGGTTCTCATCCACAATCTGCTTTGACAAGTGACCATATACTGTTTCCAATCCATTCTCGTGACGAATCACCACATATTTTCCATATCCGCGGCGTTCATACTTCACCATACGTACCTTTCCACTGAAAGCTGCACGAATCGTATCACCTATATATACTTTTATATCCAATCCATTGTGCATACGACGACGACGGGGACCAAATTTAGAAGTTATTTTTGTGTGTTCTGTCGGCATACGGAAACCGGTCATATCAATACGGAATGTATCAGGAATAGTAACAGTATTACCATAAGCGTGTACACGCTCGTTACTCCAATTAGGGTAGAGACTATATGCAGGATAAGCTGACTTTTCCGCCTTTATCTGACGAATCAATGCAACAGAATCTACTGCTTTCAATTTTCGGTCGATAGGTGCCTGGCGTGCCAACAGATCCTGTCCTGACACATTCAGGCTAACCAGGGCGAAGGCTGCCGCTGCGACTACTTTAACACATTTCAAAATCATCCGTTTTTTTAGGTTTTTCTTTTTAATATTCGTCATTAGCATAAAGGGAACCGAACACGGCTTGCTTATACTCGAATATCTCTTCTGGTTTAAAAAATCGTTTAAGTTCCACTTCAGCGGTTTCCGGCGAATCGGAAGCATGAACTATATTCTCTTGAAAGCTCATGCTGTAATCTCCACGGATAGTACCGGGAGCCGCCAGACGTCCGTTAGTAGGACCGGTTAATGTTCTCACTACTTGGACAGCGTCCACACCTTCAAAGCAGCATACAATAACAGGACAAACCATCATTGCATCTTTCACTCGCTGAAAGAACGGCTTTGAACTCAAATGAGCGTAATGTTCGCTAAGCACTTCATCCGTCAACTGAACCATTTTCATTCCGGCTAAACGCAGGCCTTTTCTTTCAAATCTATTAATAATCTCACCCACCAAGCCCCTCTGCAGAGTGCAAGGTTTCAAAATAACCAGCGTTTTTTCCATCATAATATTGGGTTCATTTAAGGTTTATACTGTGCTTTTTCCAAAAATTCTTCCAAAGATAAAGATTTTCCTTGAGAAAGAAGGAGCTTCTTTAACTCTTTTTGTATGTAAGTTATATACAATGCTTCGATAAAATGTTCAGAAACCTCTATAAATAAAGGGGAAACACCACAAATATGTTATGCAACATATATCCTTGCTTTTAACAATGCAGTAACATAAACTAAGAGATAGCCGCCCAATTTATATTTGTTTTACGCAATGCTTGCAATTGCTGCCAAAGAATAGCATTTTCCGGATGAGTTCCTGCAGGGTCTTCATCTACAATACGATTTGCCACATCACGGACATATTGCAATAATTGACCGTCACGGGCAATATCGGCTATCTTCAAGTCAAAAGCGACACCACTCTGCTGGGTTCCCTCCAAGTCACCAGGACCGCGCAACTTCAAATCGGCTTCCGCTATCTCGAAACCATCATTGGTCTGTACCATTATTTCAAGCCGCTTGCGAGTTTCTTCGGTCAGTTTGTAAGTGGTGACCAAAATACAATAAGACTGATCAGCTCCACGTCCCACACGCCCACGCAACTGATGCAATTGTGAAAGTCCGAAACGTTCGGCGTTTTCAATGACCATCACCGAGGCATTCGGGACATTCACCCCGACCTCAATCACTGTAGTGGCCACCATAATCTGGGTTTCACCACTAACGAAACGCTGCATCTCAGCATCCTTCTCCGCCGGTTTCATCTTACCATGCACCTTGCTGACCTGGCAATCGGGAAATTCCGCACAAATCAGTTCATACCCCTCTTCCAGATTCTTGATATCCATTTTTTCACTCTCCTTTATCAAAGGATAAACAATATAGATTTGCCGCCCTTCTTCTATCTGTTTGCGAATGGAAGCATAAAGACTGGCACGGCGATTGTCAAACTGATGGATAGTCTGGATGGGTTTACGGCCCGGCGGCAATTCGTCAATAACTGATACATCAAGATCACCATACAGTGTCATAGCCAAGGTACGGGGAATAGGGGTAGCCGTCATGACCAGCACATGAGGCGGACAAACATTCTTGCTCCATAACTTGGCACGCTGAGCCACTCCGAAACGATGTTGCTCGTCTATAATCACCATTCCTAAAGAAGAAAAGCCCACAGTATCTTCCAAAACGGCATGCGTGCCTATAAGAATCTGAACATCCCCCGTCAGCAAATCCTTCAATATCTTCTCACGCTTCTTTCCTTTGACAGATCCCATTAAAAGTTCCACGCGCACATCCATGCCAAACAGGAATTTCCGAATGGTTTCATAATGTTGGGCGGCAAGAATCTCTGTAGGAGCCATCATACATGCCTGATAGCCATTATCCAGTGCGATAAGCATGGACATCAAGGCCACCAATGTTTTCCCACTTCCCACGTCACCTTGCAGCAAACGGTTCATCTGCCGTCCGCTTCCCATATCTTTTCTTATCTCCTTTATCACCCGTTTTTGCGCTCCGGTCAGTTCAAAAGGAAGATTCTGTGAATAAAAAGTATTAAAGATCTCACCCACCCGTTCAAAACGCAGGCCCCGATATTTACGCTGCCTGTCTTTACTGTAACGTAGAATATTGAGCTGCACATAGAACAGCTCTTCAAACTTCAAACGATATTGGGCCTTCCGCAGCAATTCGGGATTCTTGGGGAAATGAATATTACGGATGGCCTCATCCAAAGACATTAAATGATGCTCCTCCACTAACCGAGGGGGCAATGTTTCAGCAAGAGGTTCCTGTAGCAGGGCAAGCGCATTCTTCATCAACTTCTCCAGCCCATGAGAGTTCAAGAAACCGCGCTTCATCCTTTCCGTTGTGTTATAATAAGGCTGCAACCCCATCGTAGATAAGGTAAGTTCGCCTGAAGGGTCCATATCGGGATGAGCCACATTGATACGGCCATTGAATACGGTCGGTTTACCAAAGACAATATACTCTGTCCTGGTCTTATAATGCTCTAGCAGATATTTAATTCCTTGAAACCAGACTAAATCAATGATGCCCGTACCATCAGAAAAATGACCGACAAGTCTGCGCTGTCTTCCCTCACCCAAAGTCTCAAAACTGAGGATTTCGCCTTTCAACTGGATATAAGGCATATTTCCGTCTATTTCATGGATATAATAAAGGCGGCTGCGGTCTACATATTTATATGGAAAATAGTACAACAAATCATGCAAGGAAAAAAGATTCAATTCCTTGTTCAAGACGGTTGCACGCTGCGGGCCTACTCCTTGCAAATATTTTATGTCACGCGTAGTGATATCGAACATTTCAAATTAAGACTTCCGCTATTTTCAAATCAAAAGGGGTGGTTAATTTAATATTTTCTCTATTTCCCTGCACCAGACAGACCTCCCTGCCCATCGCCTCCACTACAGAAGCATCATCAGTAAAGGCATCCGTATATTCCTGTTGATATGCCTCTTTCAACAACTGCACTTCAAAGACCTGAGGAGTCTGAACCAGTTTATAGTCATTACGCGGAACCGTTTCACTTCCCGGCTTCGTAAGATGACGCACGGTTTCCACCACATCAATTACAGGAATAACCGCTTGCTTAGTCTGCGCTGCCTCATAACATCCGGCTATCACTTCCCGGGAAACAAAAGGACGCACGCCATCATGAACACCTACCAAGCCTTCTCCCTTCACGTATGCCAACCCATTCTTTACAGAATGGAAACGAGTTTCGCCCCCATCGGCAATATCATGACGCAAAGCAAAATGATACGTTTCACAAAGATCTTTCCAGTAAGCCTGCTGGCTCACCGGAAGAACTAATATAATATGCATAGAAGAATCAAAAGCGTAAAAAGCCTCTATGGTACGCATCAACACAGGTTTACCCCCTACAGGCAAAAACTGTTTGGGAATATCCCCTCCCATACGCAACCCTTTGCCTCCTGCAACTATAATGACATGCCTGTTCATTCTGCAATCATCATCCCTTGCTTCAATTCTGTCACCTTTTCCGCACCGACATATTTCTCGGCAATGGCAAATGAGAATGCCATAGCGGCACCGGGGCCTTTACCGGTAATAAAATTACCGTCTTTCTCTACCAAAGCGGCCGTATACTCAGCACCTTCCAGATACTTTTCGAATCCCGGATAGCAAGTTACTTTCTTACCTTTCAACAAACCACGCTTTCCATATACCAACGGAGCGGCACAGATGGCAGACAACGGACGTCCGGCTTCAGCAAATGTCATAATCAACTTGCCCAAACCTTCGTGAGCATCCAGATTTGTCGCTCCGGGCAGACCACCAGGCAATACAATCATCTCCGCATCCCCTTCTTTTACTTCTTCAAACACCATATCGGCTACTACCGGAACACCATGCGCACCGTTTACGGTCAGCACACCTGTTACGGAAACAGTCTTCACAGGCAAACCTGCACGTCTCAACACATCTACCGGGGTCAGCGCCTCCACTTCCTCGAAGCCTTCTGCCAAAAATACATAAATTGTTTTCATAAGCTACTTCAGTTTAAAGTAATATGTAATAGTACCTGTCTGGTTATTCACTCCGTCCACTTGGTTAAAGCGTGCTTTACGGGCGGCCTCTTCCGCCGCCTTCCGCAACGAAGCGTTTACTGTATTGGTACGTTTGTTGATACTGGTACTTATCACCTGTCCTGCGGGATTTACGGTAATAGTCACTACCACCCGTCCCTCATCCTGCACATTATAGACAGGTATCGGCAAACCGCCACTACCCAAAGAACGTCCGTTGAGGTCAAATGTTCCGTAACCGCCCACTCCGCCGGACTTCCCTTCCGAAGAGTTTCCCGTCGGACTGCCCTCCAGACCGGAGCCTGTGGTACCGGTTCCTTTATTTCCCATTTGAGTTCCCTTGCCAAAAGCACCGGCTATCTTCTTCGCCGCCGCTTCCGCTGCCGCCCTTTCGGCAGCCGCTTTCTTCTCAGCCGCCGCTTTTTCTGCTTCAGCGCGTTTCTCGGCCTCAGTCTTCTCTTTCGGCTTCACCGCCTCCTTTTTCGGTACGTCCTTTTTAGGAGTTTCCTTCTTGGGTTTTTCTTTTTTAGGGGTTTCTTTTTTAGGTTCCTTTTTAGGGACTGCCACCGTTTCCTCTTCTGTCTGCGTGATGATTTCCTCTTTCGTTTCAACGGGAGGAACCGTTTCCGGTTCAGATACATCGGGAGCCGGAGCCTCAGGCTCATTCATTATATCTATATCCGTCAGCGTATAAGGGTCGGCATTCCCTTGAGAAAGCTCTGTATTTCCCAGCATAACAGGAACACCCCCCTCTTCCTGAACCTGCGGACGGCGGATAGCAATCACCAGCAGCAGGATAAGGAGAAGTATATGCAGTACAGCCGTACCAATCAGTCCTGTTATCTTATTTTTCTTCATGCTTACAGCTTAACGTTTCTTCTCAGGCGGACGTGTAGCCAACACCATCTTGAAGTGATTTTCATTAGCAATATTCAGTACCCTTACTATTTCGCGGTAAGGCACAGCCTCATCCGCATAAAGAGCCACATACATATCGGGTTCCTTCTCGGCACACCTTTGCAGGAATGCGGGCAGTTCTTCCAAGTCTATCGGCATTTCATCCTCATTGCCGAAAGCAGTATAGAAGTTCAGGTTCTTGTCAATGATTACCCTCGTAAGCGGCTTTGCCGAAGTCTGCTGCCTGCCTTGCGGAAGCAATACCTTGATGGCATTGGGCGACACCATGGTAGAGGTAATCATGAAGAATATCAGCAACAGGAATATGATGTCTGTCATAGACGCCATACTGAAGTTAGGTGATATTTTATGTCTTCTTTTCAGTGCCATACGCTATTACTTTTGAACGGGTTCGTTCAGTAAATCCATGAAGTCCATGGTACGCGCTTCCATTTGACTTACCACCTTGTCCACACGGGTTACCAGATAATTATAGGCAAACATAGCCGCAATACCCACAACCAGACCACCCACAGTAGTAATCATCGCTTCATAAATACCTCCTGAAAGCAACGTGATATCAATGTTGTTCCCGGCATTGGACATTTCCCAAAAAGCCTGCACCATACCGGTTACAGTACCAAGGAAACCAATCATCGGAGCACCGCCGGCAATAGTCGCCACAACAGGCAGTCCGTTCTCCAGTTTTGCCACTTCTATATTGCCGGAATTTTCGATAGCAGCCTGCACATCGGCAACAGGACGTCCCATACGGGTAATACCTTTCTCAATCATACGGGCAGAAGGAGTATTGGTGATGCGGCAATAGTTTATAGCCGACTTTATCTCACCCGTGCGGATATAATCACGAATACGTTCCATAAACAAAGGATCATCCTTCCCCGCCTTGCGGATAACCGCCATGCGTTCAAAGAAAATATAAAAACAGACGACAGACAACAATGCCAGCACAAGCATGATCCATCCACCTTTCATCGCCATATCCCAAAGATTCATCCGAGCCTCCTCTGAAACGGGAGTCAATACGGGATTACCCCCGGCAAGGGTATCCGCCAAAGCCGCCTGTGCAGCCAGTAAAGTGATATTCATCATGAACGAAGACAATTTTTATATTCTTCAATAGTTTGTTTTAATCCCATATAAAGCGCATCGCTTATCAATGCATGACCGATAGACACCTCGTCCAGCCAAGGAATATGCGTATGCATATATTTCAGATTCACCAGACTAAGGTCATGACCTGCATTCAGCCCCATTCCCAGGCTACGTGTCACCTTCGCCGCTTCTATAAAAGGAGCAATGGCCGCTTCGGGATTCCGAGGGTACATCGTAGCGTATGGTTCCGTATAAAGTTCCACCCGGTCGGCTCCCGCTTTGGCGGCATATTCTATCATCTCCTTGTCCGTACCGACAAAGATAGAGGTGCGGATACCTGCCTGGCCGAACGTATCCATCAGTTCGGTAAGGAAAGAAAGATTGGTCTTGGTATCCCATCCGGCATTAGACGTAATCTGATCGGGCGCATCGGGCACCAACGTTACTTGATGAGGTTTCACTTTCAGCACCAGATCAACGAACTCCGGTGAGGGATACCCTTCAATGTTAAACTCTGTGGTAAGCAGCGGACGAAGTTCGTACACATCGCTGCGGCGGATATGCCGTTCATCGGGACGGGGATGTACAGTGATACCTTCCGCACCAAACGCCTCACAGTCCAAGGCTACTTTCACCACGTCCGGATTGTTGCCTCCCCGGGCATTACGCAAGGTGGCTACCTTGTTTATATTTACACTTAACTTTGTCATCTTGGCAATATATTATTATCTTTGCAGTTCTGATGTGCAAAGTTAGCAGGTTTTATTAAAACCTGGTCCATTTTGACAAACAAAAGATTTATAAAATTAACTAATGAATATGCGTCCCATGAAATTCGCCATTTTTGGAAACACCTATCAGGCCAAGAAATCCACACACGTAGAGCGTTTGCTTTCTATCCTGGACAGGCACCGCGCCGAAGTTTATATCTGCCGGGAGTTCTATCAGTTCCTGACGGACGACTTGAAATTGCAAATTCGTCAAGCCGGTGTTTTCGAGGGAAATGATTTTGAAGCCGATATGGTGCTAAGCATCGGTGGCGATGGTACTTTTCTGAAAGCAGCCAGCCGGGTGGGATCGCGTAATATCCCCATATTAGGCATTAATACCGGACGTTTGGGCTTCTTGGCTGATGTTTCGCCCGAAGAAATGGAAGATACTTTCAATGATATTTACAGTAATAATTACCGGATAGAAGACCGCAGTGTACTCCAAGTATCCTGTAAAGAACAAGAGCTGAAAGGATATCCTTTCGGTCTGAACGAAATCGCTGTGTTAAAACGCGACAGCTCGTCCATGATTTCCATTCATACAGCCATCAACGGTGCCTATCTCACCACTTATCAGGCGGATGGCCTTGTCATTGCCACCCCTACCGGTTCGACCGCATATTCACTAAGCATCGGCGGTCCGGTTATTGTTCCGCATAGCAACACCATCGCCATCACCCCGGTTGCGCCTCACAGTCTGAATGTACGTCCTATTGTAATTAACGATGACTGGGAAATAACACTTGACGTAGAAAGCCGCAGCCACAATTTCCTGATTGCCATCGACGGACGGAGTGAAACCTGTCGTGAAGGCAGCAAACTCACAATC
>ENA-UACJ01000511-UACJ01000511.1-human-gut-metagenome-genome-assembly--contig:-NODE-511-length-10996-cov-9.235262_pt1 | contig 10996 bp, 9 predicted proteins | sample MGYA00243880_ERZ654227 | MGnify/ENA primary metagenome ERZ654227 (study PRJEB26926, sample SAMN06165172) | human gut metagenome | biome: ENVO:00009003; feature: ENVO:2100002; material: ENVO:00002003... | reverse complement strand
TGTAAATGAAAGTCCTGTTTTGTAACCGAGATTCCCGGTTTGTAAATGAAAGTCCAGGTTTGTAAGCAAGATTCCCGGATGTTCATTTCTATTACGATATGATATAATATTTTCAGCAATAAATTTGCGTACGACAACCAGAGATCAATTCCCTCTCGAAATTTTTGTATTCGGAGAATCCATCCCTGTTTTTGATTGGATAGAGTTGTTCTATTCTGGCTCTGGCGGCACTCAGCAAATTTATTTGTTACTTTTTGAGAAGTTTAGGCTTTAAGATGATGTTCTCGGCGGCAACCGGTGAGCATCCCAGTCTCTTAAGCACATCTTCTCCATAGTAAAAGCTGAATGTTTCGTATGGGCTACGGTTGTTCAGCTTTTTTCTTTTATAAGAATTGATATGGTTCATCATCAGAGTAATATCCTGTTGTGTCAGCTCATCGAAACTGCTTCCTTTTGGCAGGATACGACGTATCAATTCATGATTGACTTCACAGGCTCCTTTTTGATAAGGAGCACTTGGATCGCAATAAAATATCTTTGTTCTATTGTATGGAATGGTGCTACGTTTTTCGATTTCCTTTGGATTTGAAAACTCACTTCCGTTATCTGTCAGAATAACCGGAAACAAGCTATTAAATGTTTTTGCCCCAAGGACTTCATCCAATAAGTTTATGATCTCTATTACAGAGGCTGATGTATTTGCGTCCCGCAAAAAAGCCAGCATGAGACTGCTTTCTACAAAGTGTATGGTAAGAAGACATTTTCCTCCCACACGACCAATCACGCTATCCATTTGTACAATGGTCGTTTCCGGGTTTGCTCCCAGATATTTTTGAAAGTCAGCGTAGCTTCGTTCAATACGGCAGCCCCGGTCAACTTTAAATTCAGGCTTCTTATAACGGGGACGGTATTTCACTTTACGGGGCAGATCAATGTTCCTGATATCAAAGAGCTGGGCATCCACATAGTTATACAATGTCTTTTCACTGCACATCAGTTCATCTACATGAGCAAGATAGATTTGATGAAGCGACTGCCCGTTTTTAACTAAAGGACTGATGATCCCGTTAATTCTTGCAATATCATCTTCGTTGGACATGATACCGGTTCTGGCTTCCGAAACAGCATGATGTGCACGCTCATGTGCATCTGCCGGATCATAAATACGTTTTAATAACGTGCATTTCGACAGCTGACTGCAGCCATTACAAACATAAGGTGGCTTATTTTTGACAGAACAGACATCTTCTACAAAATCAGAACAATGTAAGGTGCATTCAGAGCACAGGCTGCATTTGTAAGCAGATTGGTGTGTACAGCTTGTTCCGCAAATCCTTTTTGCTTTGCATGTAGCACGGAATTTACAAGGATTATACGGATATCCAGGACGACCGCTTTTCTTGTCATAGGAATACTTTTTAATCTCCTTGGCAATGGTTGTACGGTCCTTTCCTAACTCTTTGCCAATTGCCCCAAAGGATGCATTCTCCTGAAGGCGTTGAGCAATAATCATTCGATCTTCATAAGATAAAAACTTTGACATGGTGACTCCTTTCCGGCCGCCAGAAATCAAAGCATAACAGAAAAGAGACCAACTATCCAGTCAGTCTCAATTCATTTGTAAAAGAAAATCCATACCTTTCTTTTACACTGATAACTATTAACTTTTACACTTATCCAAGATAGTGGGTATGGAATCTTGGATTACAATTGAGGTTTTGAATCATTTTCGTGCAATAAATACACCTGCATCCTTTGTGATATGGAACCCTCCCTCTGTCTTCTTTCTGACAAATGCCGCAAATTCCTTATAGCGGTCCACAATATACCTGTTCTGGTTGCCGTGGCACGAAAGCACATACTCTATCACAGGCTCTGCTTTTTCTACCACAAGCTCATCCTCGTATCCATGCCAGCTTACCTCACCAAAGTATTTCCCAAGTATTGCCTCACCATTTTCTTTACCGAATTGCTCATACAGCCTTTCCGCTGACAGCTCTATACGGTCATCAAACTGCTGCACCAGGTCGTTTATTTCCTTCATATGCCGTGAGCTGTATGTACTGCACACGAACACGCCACCGGGCTTTAGCACCCTTAGGATTTCACTGCACACGGCATCCAGATTGTCACAATAGAACAGTACATGGTCTGCTATCACGCAGTCATACGATGCATCCGGCTTATACAGCCTGTGGGCATCCATCACCTCATATGTGAAGCGCTTGTCATCTGCGCCTACATTTCTCGTCGCATCCCTTACCATGCCATACGATATATCAGTCAGGGTTATCTGCATATCTGCCGGTATCCTGTCTATGTTCTGTGTCCAGAGAGAGGCATCACCACAGCCCACCTCGAGCACCTTTTCCCCCTCAAAAAAGCTACACTCATCAAATACCCAGCTAAACCAGCTCACCGGATTCATTGAGAAATCCCTGTGCAGATTGATTCTGGCTGATATATTTGAAGCATCCCTGTACTGCTGCTTTAGCTTTTGCTCCATCTCGTTTATATTAACCAGCTCCAGCATATGACTCCAGTCCACGCTTCGCCCCTCGTCTATTACCTCTGAAGCCTCCTGCAGTGCTGATTTCATAAGCTTCATCTGCTCTATCCTCTCCTCCACGAGACCAAGCTGCATGTGAAGCGACTCAGACATGACATCGCTGTCCGTGTTTCTGAGTGTCATCTCCTTGATATCATCCAGGGAAAAGCCCAGATATTTGAGGAACAGTATCTGCTGTAGACGCGCAAAGTCGTCATCATTATAGAATCTGGCTCCGTTTTCGTTTACGTAGGATGGTTTTAAAATATTGTGCTCGTCATAGTACCTGACGGTCTTTTTTGTAATATGCGCTTTTTTTGCAAATTCTCCTGAGGAGTAGTAGCCGGGTAGTTTCATATTCTCTAATTGCCTCCTTGATAGCCCATATACTCTATGATATAATCATTGGGTAGTCGAAAAAAGCTCGGGTGTTAATTCTGATAAATCCCTCTAGTTTTACAGAAGGGGGATGATGTTACTATGAATACAATTGAAGTACTTACATTGTTACTAGTAGTTTTTGCAGCATTGTCGTATATAGACAACCACAAAAAGAAATAGCACCCCAACCGCCTAAAGTGAGGGTGCTAATCTTTATACTAATCAATCACTGAGGGCAAATCGGAATAACATCCGATTACCTTTGAGTAGATTATACAATAGAGTGGTTGATAAATCAATCACTCTTTTAAAAATCTATCTAAATTAATTTGGAGAATACAATGAAATACGATTATTTAGTAGTAGGTTCCGGTCTCTACGGAGCCATCTTCGCCCATGAGGCAAAGGCCAAGGGCAAATCAGTGCTTGTTGTGGACAAGCGTCCTAACATAGCAGGAAATGTCTACACCGAAAAGCAGGAGGGCATCAATGTTCACATGTACGGAGCCCACATATTCCACACCAATGACAAGAGGGTCTGGAACTACATCACACAGTTTGCTGAGTTCAACCGTTTCACAAACAGCCCTGTGGCAAACTACAAGGGTGAGCTTTACTCTATGCCATTTAACATGTACACCTTCAACAAGATGTGGGGTGTGGTGACACCTGAGGAGGCTACTACAAAGATTGAGGAGCAGAAAAAGGAAATCACCGGTGAGCCTAAAAATCTCGAGGAGCAGGCTATCTCACTCGTTGGCCGTGATATCTATGAGAAGCTCGTGAAGGGCTATACCGAGAAGCAGTGGGGCCGTGATTGTAAGGAGCTTCCGGCTTTCATCATCAAGCGTCTTCCTGTGAGACTTACCTTTGACAACAATTATTTCAATGCTCTTTACCAGGGTATTCCAATCGGTGGCTACACCAAGATGGTTGAGAATCTGCTCGACGGCATTGAGGTCAGACTGAATACCGACTACCTTGAGCACAAGGCTGAGCTTGATGCTCTTGCTGACAAGGTTGTATACACAGGTCCTATTGACGCATACTTTGGCTTTAAGCTAGGTACTTTGGAATACCGCTCAGTGCGCTTTGAGAATGAGACCCTCGATATTCCTAACTTCCAGGGCAATGCCGCTGTCAACTATACAGACCGCGAGACTCCATGGACACGTATCATCGAGCACAAGTGGTTCGAGTTCGGTAAGGATGAGGATGGCAATGATCTGCCAAAGACTATTATCAGCCGTGAGTACTCTTCTGAGTGGAAGGCCGGCGATGAGCCTTACTACCCTGTAAACGATGAGAAAAACGGACAGCTCTATGCCAAGTATAAGGAGCTTGCCGATAATGAGACCGGTGTTATATTCGGCGGTCGTCTCGGCGAGTACAAGTACTATGATATGGATACTACCATTGCTTCTGTACTTGATATGTGTGAGAAGGAGCTTGGCTAATAATTTAGCTTCCCACAAAAGGCTTTGTTTATGTCATATTCAAAAGCGCCATGGCAATTTACCATGGCGCTTTTATTTACAATTTTTTTCCGGCCAGATTTATCTCAGCCGCAGGAATATGCTCCCTAAGACACTCATATCCATACTCCTTCGAATACGCATATATAGCCGGAAGCTGTCTTGACAGAAAGAGCGCCGGTGCTTCTGTCACCGAGTATGCGCCACAGTGCCCGAACTCAAGAACATCACCAAGCTCAAGTTTCTTGAGCTTCACCTCGCGTACCAGCACATCTGCCACTGTACAGAGGCTTCCGCATAGTGTATAGTCTGTGTCCGGCAATTGTGTTAATTCTTCCTCGGTTCTTTCTTCATTTTCTGATACTTCACAATCATTGAATGTGTTTCCTATCGGACCTGCTGTTCCTTTTATTTCTCCCAATTTTTCACCAAAATATATTTCGTCAGCTCTATATATACTAATCGGTGGCACCTGCATTGCCATCCTCTGCCCGAAGTAATTCAGGTGGTGGATTCCTCCATCCAGAATCGCATAGTTGGCATCGCCTGTCGATTTTAAGTCCTTTACCTGTGTGTAATATTTACCGCATGAGGCTGCGAGGAATCGTCCCATCTCAATGCCAAGCGGATATTCCACAGCAAATTCTCTAAGCACCTCTGCTGCCTCATCAAGTGATTGTTTTTCCTTTTCCTGCCAGTCTTCCTCGAAATATTCCACGCAAAGTCCCGGGCCATACTCTACAAGCTGTGGCTCAAAGCCGTATTTTTCTTTTAATCCGGTCAGTGCAGACTTTATTTTTTCCAAGTCCTTATTTATTTTGCGCAGGCTCTTCTGTGTGCCGGAATAGTAGTGGATGCCCATTACCGCAATACCCTTAAACTCATCCGGATGCGAAATGATATATTCAATATCCTCAAGCGACATGCCAAACTGGTTGCCACTTGTCAGGCGCAGTATGACATGTGCTTTCGTTTCGGCAAACTCGGCTTCATACGCACCTTCCTGTATACATTCAAGCATCACTTCTGATATCAGCGCCGCATGTCTTATGCTCTCACATGTCAGTATCCCGGCGCCATATGAAACTGCTCGCTCTATATCGCATTTTTCCTTCATCACACCTGAATAGATGATGCTCTCCGGCTTCACGCCAAGTGCTATACATATCTCAAGCTCTCCCGGGCTGCACACCTCCACATGGTCTAAGCCCTCCGGCAGCCTGTGAAGCAGAAACGGATTTGCCTTTATCGAAAAGCAAAGCGGTATCCTACGTCCTCCTTTACAATCAAGAGCAGCCCTTATCATGGCTGCTCTTTTCGCAAACTCGTCCGTATCAAATACATAGTACGGTGTCTGTCTCATATACTTTATTCCTCCACAAGCTCTTTCACAAGCTTCTCGATCGCATCTACTGAGTTGAAATTCTCAGGAACCAGATCCTTTGGTCTGATTGTGATGTCAAACTCATCAGTCAGCTCCGATACGAGTGAAACTATATCAAATGACTCAAGAATTTTGTCATCGATGAGCTTTGTCTCCTTCTCAAAATCCACATCCGGTCTTAATTCCTCTAAAATCTCTAAAATTGTGTCTCTCATTTTACATTTCCTCCAGTTTTTTCATATCATATTTTCCGTTTGGAAGCTTAGGAAGCTGCTCCAGCTTCTTGATTTTCCTTGGCACCATAAAGCCCGGGAGCTCGTCCCTCAGTGCCAGCGCAAGGCTTCTCCTGTCACAGTCACCTGTGTAGAAAAGTATCAGCACCTCTTTTGCTTTATTATATATAACGCAGCTTTCTGCGACTCCCTCGACCACATTGGCGGCATGCTCCACCTCATCAAGCTCAACACGATGTCCCATGTGCTTTATCTGGCGGTCCATACGTCCACAAAAATGAAGTATGCCATCCTCATCGAGCCTTCCGTAATCTCCTGTGCGGTACATACGCTCAGGATAAGCCTTATTGAGTGGATTGAGTGTAAATGCCGCAGCTGTCCTCTCCGGATCATTATAATAACCCAGCGCCAGGATTGGTCCACATACGCATATCTCGCCCTGTTCTCCGACAGCCGGCTCATTTCCATGCTCATCTATCAGGAAAACCCTGTAATTGTCATAGGCTTTTCCTATAGGAAGCACCTCGTCATCTTCCACTGTATGATCCACGCTATAGTATGTGCATGATGCTGTGGCCTCTGTCGGCCCATACTGGTTCACAAAATGTGCTTCCGGTAGATTTTCCTGCCATTTCCTGAGCACCCTGCACGGCATCACTGAGCCTGAGAAGCAGATTTTTCTAAGACTCTTAAGCCCTACTTCCTCAAATGCTCCAAGCGATGTGAGGATGGTAAATGCCGAAACACTCCAGCCGACACTGCTGACCTTCTTATCATTCATGTAATCAAACAGGGCATTTGGCTCCATAAAATACTCTTTTGGAATAATCGCTGTGCTGCAGCCGGTCTTTAGCGGCAGATAAATGTCCCTGATTGCCGCAATATAGTCAAGCGGTGACTGATTGCCCAGCACATCGTCGCATTCAATATGCATCACATCACAATATGCATTGATGTATGTCATAAGTGACAGATGCGATGTCATGACTCCCTTTGGATTGCCGGTGGAGCCTGACGTGTAGATAATATACAGCGGGTCTGTCATGGACATCTGCCTGCGGACTGCAGCGAGCATATCGTTCTCACTATCCGTCACAGCTTCTCCTGCTGATTCACTGATTTTACAATTACTATCAGCGCCCGCCACCTGATCGAAGCGCGATATATCCTCAGCAATAAATATCTGCGGTCTATCGAAGCCTTCTGACTTTGCCAGCTCATCCACTATGCTCTCCACATGCTCAAGACTTTCCCTGTCTGCAACAATAGCCCTTGGGCACAGATTTTCAAGAATTTTTTCAATTCTCTTGTCAGGAAGCGATGCATCAATCGGCGCATACGGTCTGCCTGCATATACCACTCCCAGGAAGTATGCCGGTGTCACCATTTTCCTTCCGGCAAATACTGCAACAGGGGTTCTGTCCACTCCAAGCTGTTCTACCAGATATGCTCCTGTATTTCTTGCTATATCATACACCTGCGCAAACGTAATGCTGCATTCAGTATCCGAAAATGCAGGCTTGTCAGGGTATTTTGCCACTGTGGCCTCAAGCCACTCCAGTACGTTTTTCATCTTAGTCCTCTTTCATGCATTAATAAACGTTGCCGAAAAAATTATAGCACATAACATCCGAAAAAAATGTCATGTACTATCGAATTAATAATTCTTAAGAAAGCCTTAATTTTTTTCTGTAGGTTTTTCTATATTTGATTCTCCTATTAAATATATCGGTCTGTCCTTTGCCTCGAGATAAAGCTTTGACAGATACAGTCCAAGTATCCCTATGCTAAGAAGCTGTATACCACCGATAAAAAGAATGATGACCACCGTTGATGCCCAGCCTGCTACCGGATCACCAAATACAAGTCTCCTTATTATGATAAAAAGCATAGCTGCTATCGCCACAATAAAGCTGAACACTCCTGCTATTGATGCGATGTATAGCGGAGCATTTGAAAATGCTACTATTCCATCTAAACTATAGAGAAACAGCTGCCAAAATGACCACTTTGTCTCGCCTGCCACCCTGTTTACATTCTCAAATTCAAGCCACTTCACCTTAAAGCCTACCCAGCCAAACAGTCCCTTTGAAAACCTGTTGTATTCCTTAAGCGAAAGCAGTGCATCCACGTATTTCCTGTTCATCAGCCTGTAGTCACGTGCCCCATCAACCATATTTGCCTTTGATATTCTGCTCATGAGCCTGTAAAATTTTCTTGCAAAAAAAGATCTGATCGCTGGTTCACCCTTGCGTGTCACCCGCCTTGTACCGACAGCATCATAGCCCTCTTTGATAAGAACCTGATACATTTTTGGAAGCATTTCCGGGGGATCCTGAAGGTCTGCATCCATTATTGCCACATATTCACCCACCGCATGCTGCAAGCCTGCATACATGGCTGCCTCCTTGCCAAAATTACGCGAAAATGATATGTATTTCACACCGGAATCATTTGTGGCAAGCTCCTTTGCAACATCAAGCGTACCATCCATGGAGCCGTCATCCACTATAATCAGCTCATATGACAATCCCGATGTCTCACTCGCTTGACTCATCTGATTCAGTACCCAGGTTATTTTATTATAAAAAAGAGGCAGAGCCTCTTTCTCGTTAAAGCATGGCACCACAATGCTTATCTTATTTTTTTCCATATAAGCCACCCTGCATATAACATCAAATAAATAAAAAATCCGATTGCTGCTCCTGCCGTATTTGTCACAAAATCATCCAGCTGGCAATATCCTCTGCCGGTAACCAGCTGCGTGTACTCAATTGCTGCGCTTATAAGAGCACCAACAGGTATTGTAAACCATCTCATCCAATTTTTAAAAACCAATGGAAATATAAGCCCAAATGGTATAAACAATACTATATTTTCTATAAAATAAGCGTGCATCTGAAGTGTCATGCCCCAATTGCTCCACAGCACCATATCGGCGACGCCGGTTCTGCTTCCCGGCTCCCTTGAATAATACACTATCATTATAAGCGTATACATATAAGCCACAAATGTGCCGCAGAACAGCATATGCCAGATTTTGCCCACTATCTTTTTTCTTCTCTCATCTGCCTGTGATACCTCTCTCATTGTGAAAAGATATCGCAGCAGACACACAAAAATATACATCGCAATGCAGATTAAAGCCAAATATACCGCTGACGGAAGATATTTGAACTTTTCCTGTATGTCTCTTATTATATAATCCTTTAAACTCAATGTCCTTTTTTATGCTCCTTGTAGGCACGAATGAACTCCAGCTGTCGTTCATCGTCCTTTTTCTGTTCGTCATCAGACATATGACTCACTTTAATAATTATACACAATATTATGCCAATTACAATAATACCGGCACATAATATAAAAATAATTAAGATTTCAGGCATAGACTATTTCCTCCGGCAGAATTTAATTACTATTCTCTCTACAGATTAAATTATATCCACTTAATTTATCTTAATTCACTCATTTATGAACCCTCATAACAGCAAAAGCTGCATGATATTCTCACACAGCTTTTGTATATTACGTGTATTATCTTTGGCATTAACCTTTATTTTAATTTTGCAACGACCATATCCACATATTTCTGACAGATTTCCTCGCTCTCTGCCTCAACCATGACACGGATAACAGGCTCTGTACCCGACTCACGCACAAGTATACGTCCTGTATCGCCAAGCTCTGCAGTAACCTGGTCGACAGCCGCCTGAACCTCAGGATTTGCAAGTGCCTCGGCCTTGTCAGCCACACGCACATTCTGAAGTACCTGTGGGTAGATACTAAGCCCCTCACAGAGCTGGCTCATCTTCTGTTTTCTCGCCATCATGACCTCCATCATCTTAAGGCTGGTAAGGATACCATCACCTGTTGATGCATACTTAGAGAAGATGATATGTCCTGACTGCTCTCCGCCGATGCGGCAGCCGTTCTGCTGCATGTACTCGTATACATATTTATCACCTACTGCAGTCTTTGCGTAGCCGATTCCAAGCTCATCAAGGGCCTTATAGAGTCCAAAGTTTGACATAACAGTTGTGACAACAGTATTGTTATCGAGCTTTCCTCTCTCTTTCATGTACTTTCCATATATGTAGAGGATATGGTCTCCTGTGATTACATTGCCCAGTTCGTCTACACAGAGACATCTGTCTGCATCTCCATCGTATGCGAAGCCTACATCAAGACCATTGTCCACCACGTACTTCTGTAAGCCCTCGATATGTGTAGAGCCTGCATTATTGTTGATGTTTAGACCGTTTGGCTCATTATTGATGACATAGCACTTTGCTCCGAGTGCCTCAAAAATAGACTTTGCCATGTTCCATGAGCTTCCGTTGGCACAGTCAAGACCTACCTTCATGCCCTTGAATGAGTAGACACCAAGCGATATGAGGTATCCCATGTAACGGTTACGGCCTGCTACATAGTCAACTGTACATCCGATAGCATCCTTATGTGCATAAGGCAATTCCTTCCACTCCTGACCAAACAGGCGCAGCTTGCCGTCTATATAGTCCTCGACAAGAAGAATTGTCTCCTCATCCATCTTCTCTCCATTGCTGTTAATAAGCTTAATTCCATTGTCATAGTATGGATTGTGGCTTGCTGAAATCATGATACCACAGTCAAAATCATCGGTTCTGGCTACATATGCCACTGATGGAGTTGTAGTAACATGTAATAGATATGCATCTGCTCCCGATGCTGTAAGTCCTGATACAAGTGAATACTCAAACATGTAGCTTGAACGTCTTGTATCCTTTCCTATTACTATCTTTGCCGGCTCATCGAGCTGCTTCTGCTTCTTAAGCTCTCCATAATACCAGCCTAAAAATCTACCAATCTGATATGCGTGCTCTGCTGTTAAATTGACATTAGCTTCTCCACGGAAGCCGTCTGTTCCAAAGTATTTTCCCATTATTTTCCCCTTGTGAAATTTATTTTTGTATTATTATACACCTGTCTCTTATAC
>ENA-UACJ01000491-UACJ01000491.1-human-gut-metagenome-genome-assembly--contig:-NODE-491-length-11396-cov-11.078035_pt1 | contig 11396 bp, 10 predicted proteins | sample MGYA00243880_ERZ654227 | MGnify/ENA primary metagenome ERZ654227 (study PRJEB26926, sample SAMN06165172) | human gut metagenome | biome: ENVO:00009003; feature: ENVO:2100002; material: ENVO:00002003... | reverse complement strand
CGAGATGAGCGCTAGTCTCGTGGGCTCGGAGATGTGTATAAGAGACAGATTCATTATAGTTTAATTACTTCACAAATATACGATTATTTCGGCACTATCCATATCTTAATATAAATGAGAGACACGAAACTCTATTTTGAATCCCGTATCTCTCATTCCTATTAAAATGCGGTAATGCCGAATTATAAATGCCTACTGTGAGATTTAGATTATTTTATGACGGCTACAAAACCACCACGTGGCAAACACTCTATTGTCAGGTCTGATTTAACATTTGCCAAAGGGATGTTTTCTTCAATGGCAAAATGCTTGTCATCTATACCATCTTTGAATATAGAGATTTTCTTACCGTTAACAGCTATTTTATCCAATGATATATGAAGTGTTTTTGTTTCATTAGTGCCATTGATGCCTCCAATATACCATACGTTGCCTTTACGACGTGCCAGGATTACTTCTTCTCCCGGATAACCGGCTAATAATTTTGTATCATCCCAAGCAACAGGCAGTTCTGACAAAAATCTCTTCACCGGTTCCGGTAAGCCATAATAAACAGAGGGTCTGTCCGGCATATGCTGCAACGCTGATTCAAAAATGACCGGCAATGCCAGTTCATGGGCATATGAAGTAATATGAGGATGTTGAGAATTGGAAAAAGTTCCCGGAGTATAATCCATCGGCCCTACAACATTTCTTGTAAAAGGCAAAGTCGCGTTATGCTCGGCAGCCCGATTGGTTAATATTGGAGCGTTATTATACCATTCGGCGCCATATACCCCCTCAACCGACATCATGTGGGGATATGTACGTTGCCACCCTCGCGGAATAGTAGCCCCATGAAAATTAAGCATTAGTTTATATTTTATGGCATCTTCGAGCAAATCTATATAGTAATTCATGGTAGAAACACTGTCACCCGAGAAGAAGTCCACTTTAATACCGGCAATTCCCATTTCGCTCAACCATGCATATTCTTTTTCCCGGTCTTGCTTTTTATTCAAACGGAACAAGGGGCCGGGACCAATCCAGTTTGTACTTGAGTTATACCATAGCAAAGGCTTAATACCCTTGTTTAAAGTATACTTCACAGCATCTTGAAGATTGCCTCCATTGCTCATTTCATCCCATTCCCAATCAATCAAGTTGTAAGGCCAATGCATTTCAGCTGCCAAATCAATATACTCTTTGACTTTTTGATAATCCTTAGAGCCATGGTTATATGCCCAGTATATCCAGGACACCATGCCGGGATTTATCCATTCTGTATATTCTACTTTAGAAGGGTCAGAGACGTCAGTTACCAGTGTTGACTCCACAATATCGGACAAACCTCCTATAATGAGTACTCTCCAAGGAGAAACCCATGTTTTTTCAGCGACCTGTTTTTTATCGGCAAGTTTCACTTGGTATCTGTCATTGTTATCACCGTTGAATAAAAGAGAACCGCAATGTCCACGTCTGATATTTGCTTCTGTTATCAGCATAAATACAGAATCCTGCAACTCTATGAGTCCGGGATATCCCCAAGAGTTAACTTTGGGACGGCCGGGGAGTTTTCCATCTGTTGATACCGGAAAAAACTTTTCGTATCCGGGGTCGTATTGCTGCATCCATCTTTTGGCTCCTTGCGGAATATTATATGCCGTATATTCATCAACGACATATTCTTTGTCTGCAATAGTATTAATTTCATATCTGAAAACGACCCCATTGTCATATACTCTGAATGTAATATCCAAAGCGTTTCCTTCTTGGTTTTCAAAAGAATAGGTCCTTTCAAAGGCTTCATTGATACAATGACTGCGTTTTCCCGTTATCATCTTGTAATCATCGACGATTCGTTTTGCCTTAGAAACAGATTTCAGCTTCAAATTTCCATAAAACTTCTGAATATCTGTTTCCAACCCCAGTTCTGTTTGGGAAAGGATAGTTTTTCCGTCATAGTTCACAGAAAAAGTAATCTTGTCATAAGCCTTTCCCTCCATAGGCTCCACTGTAACTCCTAGTTTACCGGTAGGAGAGGTTACATCCAATGTTTCTGTACTGCATGAGCTGATCAGGATGACAACTAGTACAAACCATATATTTCTTGGTAAATACATATCGTTTTTTATTTTCTTGTATCGTTAAACAAACACTTTTTTATTCTTGCAATAGGTTATGGCAATTGGATTTTCATCCTTTTACCTTGATATACGACTGTTTTTTCCGCAGACGGACTTATGATACGGAGAGTCCTGTTGGCCTGCATGCCGGGATATTCTCCTTGTCGTTCTTCTATCGTCAATACTCGTTTACGGTCATTCCAGTTAAAACGGATGTTGCTATATGCCCCTTTTTCATAATTGTAATTATCTCCCTCATCCTCGTATAAAATGAATGAAGCGTCTTCACCCGGATAAATGTGTATCTCCAAGGGGGCGCTAAGATTTTCCGAAGCATATTGCTTTTTCATGCCTAACGGTAATATGGTACCGGCTTTTACAAATACCGGGATTTTCTCTATTGATGCCGGAATATCCACGTATTGTCCTCCCTCATAGGCCTTTCCATTCCAAAAATCAATCCATCCTGCCGCATGTTCAGGAAGGTAGGTTTTCCAGCTTTGTACATTGCTTAGGGTTATGGGATTAATCAGTAAGGATTTTCCAAACATATATTCATTCTGCTGTTTCAAAGCCTCCTTATCTTGTGAAAAATCAAATATCAGCGGACGCATAAAAGTACCTCCTTGGTGTGAAACTAATGCAGTATGTGAATATATATAGGGTAATAGGCGATAACGTAGGTCTAAGAAGTCGGAAACAATGTGTTTCACTTGTTCTCCGTACCGCCAAGGCTCTGTCTGACTCATATAACCATGAATACGCATCAATGGCAGGAAGGTTCCGGCCTGTATCCAACGCAACATTCGTTCCTGGTAATCTTTATTCGTATACTGGTCGGAAGGGCGGAAAAAGCCGCCTGCATCATAGGTCCACCAAGGCAGGCCGGTAGCCATTTGTCCTAATCCGCCAGCTATTTGCCGACGAAGTGTTTCCCAGTCATTGCCTACGTCTCCCGACCATGTTACTGCACCATATCGTTGTATACCGGAGAACCCGCTTCGGGTTAATATCATAGCACGCCGATTCGGGTCATCCTTACGTAAGCCTTCATAGACGGTTTTATTCACAAAAAGCGGATAAACATTGCGGTAGAATTCACCCGGAGTTTTCCCATTGTTTATTCGCCGGTTCAGTAAATCATCATTTTCCGGTTCGGTAGCGTCCTGCCACCACGCATCAATTTTGTAGGGCTTCAATAATTTACTGCTAAAATTATGCCAATAAAAAGCTGCTGCATCAGGATTGAAAAAATCAATCCAATCTGTGCCGGGAATGTAAAAACCTTTAGACTCCATTTGCTTTCCAAGTGCCGATTGCTTATCTATTTTAGACCAAACGGACAACATCAGGTGCATGTTCATGTTATGAAGCTCACGTACCATTTTGCCGGGATCCGGATATTTGCTTTCATCGAATTGCATGGCATTCCACCCGTACTTTCCCCACCATTGCCAATCTTGTACGATCACATCCACAGGGAGCTTCCGTTTCCTAAATTCATGTGCGTTTTCCAACAGCTCCGCTTGTGTATTATAACGTTCCCTGCAATGAATATAGCCTAATGCCCAAAGCGGCAACATAGGCGCTTTGCCTGTCAACTGACGGTAACCGGCTATTATTTCATCAGCATTTCCGGAGAATACGGTATAGTCCAAAGAATGTGCTACTGGAGAACGGAAGACAGTCTCATTGGTCACTTGTCTCCAATATAATACGGGGGAATCTTCCTTTACGCCCTGTACTTCAACAGTATGTTCTCCTTTCGATAATTCTACTATAACGGAAGTTGTAGGAGGGAGCCACAAATTATTCACATCGACAATTTTATTTCCATCAATAGCGATGTAATGTTTGCGTGCCATACGCTGCCCTACATCCAACAGCAATCCGTACTGTCCGTCGGCCGGAACACTGAATGTTGCTGTGAATGACTTGAAGAGACGAGTCTCACGTTTATTGCCTTTTGTACTTGTCGCGTCCACTGTAACGGCTTGTCCCTCTGTCTTTGCCGGTAATAACTTTACAGACTCGTCGGCAGGATTAAAGTCTGTCAGACCATAGTTGTTCCACAAAATGCCATATCCCTTGTTGGAAAGAATAAAAGGAATTGCGATCTGTGTATTAACTTGTGTAAGGCGTCTGCTCAGTCCCCGCACATTTAAATAGCCATCTTGAAATTGTCCGGTGCCAAACAAGTATTCATCAGCCGGTGATAAGAAATGTTGTTCGGCCAAAAAGGCCGGTTCGCCTTGAACAGTAGAACTTTTCAATAAACGCCCTCCTTCTTTTTCCTGCAAGATAATTTGCCCTTTAGCATCGGTAAAAGTCAGTGTATGACGCTGTTTGTCATAAACTACAACCATTTTCTCAAGTGAAAGTTTCAGTGAGGTATTATTCTCTTTCACTTTATATGCAGGAGACGCTACATCTTCTGTATAGATTAATTCTTCTTTCGGAACAGCCTGTCCTTTGGTGAACCTTACGCGCACCGCATTCTGATTGAGCGGTTGTAAAGAAAGCTTTCCTGTTGGCAATTCGATATTCACACAATTGCTTTTAGGAGAATCATTTTGGGCAAAGGCCGTAAAGCAACCAATCAGCAAAACGAATAAAAACAGTGTTTTTCTTGTCATGTTCTATGCTTTATTTCTGTGAATGAGTGACTTGAATTACAGTGTATTGGGAAGTACACGATTGTGCCAATGGCCGTTCTTTACTCAAATGTCCACCAGTCCAGCATAAATAGATTCTTTTTCAGTTCTTTCCCACCTTTAAAAACAAGATAGAGATCGTGTACGCCGTTTAGGTTCACAACAGACGTCGTAAACTCGCGAAGTTCACTCTTTGTATGTGAGATATTCACTGTGCCGACACATGGACCATCTTTTTGGTCAATGTGAATTTCCAATATGCCGCCATATAGGTGGGCAGAAGCGGAGACTTTAAACGTCTTGGCTCCTTTTCCAAAATCAACACCTTTCACCATTAGGTATTCGCCGTCATCTATACTTGTTACCAGCTGGTTCCAGCGTTCGTGGCTCCAGATATTCTTGGGAGTGGTCTTCAGCCCGAAGCCCCAAGCCATTGTTTCTGCTTCTACTTTACGGTAGGGATTGAATTTCTCAATCTGTTCCAATTTACATTCGTGAAAATAAGGCAGCATGCGGATGGTGCCGTTAGGGTTATACTCCATTTCAGCAACCGACACCGAGCGCCGTTCTGCGTGGCGGCTTGTTTCCAAACGGAAGATATCATAGTTTTGTCCAAAACAGTAAGATTTACCCTTGTAGTCTATGATGCCGGGATGATTGCCACGAGTCCGCGGGGTATGGTCCATAATATGCCCTTTATACTCCCATGGCCCAAGCGGGTTTTTACTCATGGCATAGCCGATACCCTCAGGGCAGCATGTAGAGGCAAAGGCTAAATAGTAGTGTCCGTTTCGCTTATAGAACCAAGGGCCTTCCTGATAATCTTCGATATGGGGTAGCTCCATGATTTCGCCTGAGTAGGAAATCATGTCTTCATTCAGTTTCACACAATAGAGATTCGGGTTACCCCAGTACATATAGGCTTGGCCGTCATCATCAATATATACTGTGGGGTCAATATCGTACCAGTGTTCCTTTTGCCATACCAGCGGTTTGTTTATGGGATCTTTAAAAGGGCCGTAAGGAGAGTCGGACACCAGCACGCCGATGCCGTTGCCATGAATGGGGCAATACATATACCATTTGCCGTTGCGGCGAACCACTTGCTGTGCCCAGGCGCCATTGTTGCCTTTGTACCATTTGAAGTCTTTGAGCGAGGCTACGGCGCCACGATCCTGCCAGTTCACCATATCGGTAGAGGTGTAGAGGAGCCAGTCCTTCATGTGAAAATTTTCGCCGTCATCCTCATCGTGGCTGGTAAAGAGATAGACAGTGTCATTGTACACAATAGGAGCCGGGTCGGCTGTGTACTTGGTTTGGATGATGGGCATGTTCAACGATAGTTCTTGTGACAAGGCGGTTGTCGAGAGTAATGAGCAAAATGCTAAAAGTTTTAAAGAAGATTTCATATTTGCAGATAATTTAATTATGTTTTTCATGATTTCGTGTTTTCTGTTACAAAGGAATTCATTTTCCGTCAATCTGCTCCAAAAGTATGTTACATCTTTTTTTGTCCATGTTACATAATAGTCCCGGTATTTCCCGAATGTGCGATTATTCTCTTTTTAGCAAGAAAAGTTATAATTCGTATTTTTATTGGAGAAAAAATGGCTAACTTTGCACCTTGCCGTAGTAAAATGCGGGAAATCATTTATAAAATTAATTATTGAAAATAGAAATGGGACATCATCAATTGGATACTTTAGACGAGCAAATACTGCAGTTGATTGCCGATAATGCACGTATTCCTTTCCTTGAAGTGGCCAGAGCTTGTAATGTATCTGGAGCAGCTATTCATCAACGTATTCAGAAACTCACTAATCTGGGGATATTGAAAGGATCGGAATATGTTATAGATCCGGAGAAGATAGGATATGAGACCTGTGCATATATCGGAATTTATTTAAAAGATCCCGCTACTTTTGATGCTGTGACAAAAGCGTTGGAGGCTATTCCTGAAATTGTGGAGTGTCACTTTACGACAGGTAAGTATGATATGTTCATTAAGTTGTATGCCCGGAACAATCACCATTTGCTGAGTATTATTCACGATAAGCTGCAACCGTTGGGCTTGTCGCGTACGGAAACATTAATCTCTTTCCACGAAGCGATTAAGCGTCAGATGCCGATAGTAGTAGAGGATGAAGAGGAGTAAATCCTATCGGCGGATATAATCGACAAAAGCATAAGCGCAGGGATGTTTCTCGTCTATCGGATGGGAGTCCCTGCTTTTTTCTTGCCATATTTTAAGATCTACTTCCGGAAAGTATGCATCTGCATGGGGAGCTTCAGCATCTATTTCGGTAAGGCAAAGTGCGTCTGCCAAAGGGAGGGCTTGGTGATATACGCTGGCTCCGCCTATAATGTAGACTTGTTCGTCCTGTGCACAGTTTTTCAAGGCTTCCTCAAGAGAGGGGAATACTTCTGCACCCGGGCATTGGGTATCGGGGCAGGTAGACAAGACTATGTTGCGACGGTTGGGTAAAGCGCCTTTGGGCAGTGACTCAAAGGTTTTCCGTCCCATGATGATTGTATTTCCGGTAGTAAGCGTTTTAAAGCGTTTCAGGTCATTGGGAAGCCAGAACAATAATTTGTTTTCGTAACCGATGCCCATGTGGCGGTCTACTGAGGCAATAATGCTGATCATGTCTGTACAGGGTTCAAATGGTTCTTATAGGATGAGATTTTCTCTTTCTTTTATACCGCAACTTTTCCGGCGATGTGCGGGTGCGGATCATAATTGATTAATTCAAAATCTTCAAATTTGAAGTCGAAGATATTCTTCACGTCCGGGTTTATTTTCATCTGTGGCAATGCCTTCGGTTCACGACTCAATTGGAGTTTCACTTGTTCCAGATGGTTCAGGTATATATGCGCATCTCCCAGAGTATGTACGAAATCTCCTGCCTTCAGTCCGGTGACTTGTGCTACCATTTGTAGAAGCAATGCGTATGATGCGATGTTGAAAGGCACTCCCAGGAAGATGTCCGCACTCCGCTGGTAAAGTTGCAGGCTGAGCCGGCCGTTGGCTACGTAAAACTGAAAGAATGCGTGGCAAGGCGGCAGGTTCATGTTGTCCAGATCGCCGACATTCCAGGCGCTGACTATGATGCGGCGTGAATCGGGGTTGTGTTTGATCGTTTCTATCGCTTCACTGATCTGGTCGATTGTTCCGCCTTTGTAATCGGGCCATGAACGCCATTGATAGCCGTAGATATGTCCCAAATCTCCGTTTTCGTCTGCCCATTCATTCCAGATGCGCACACCATTTTCTTGCAGGTATTTCACATTTGTATCGCCCTTCAGGAACCATAACAGTTCATGAATGATGGATTTCAAATGAAGTTTTTTAGTTGTCAGGCAAGGGAATCCCTCGTCCATATTGAAGCGCATCTGATGTCCGAATACACTGATTGTGCCGGTTCCGGTGCGGTCGCTTTTTTCTATGCCTTCAGTCAACACGCGGTTGAGCAAGTCTAAATATTGTTTCATGGTTTACTTGTTAAAAGCCTCGCCAAAGGTAGCTAAAGTTCTTGGGAGAATAAAAAAATAAGAATCAAAAATTAAAGGGAACGATTTACAGGAAAGGAGTCAGCAGGTTTCCCACCCAGCCGACGAATTTCTTCCAGCCGGAACGTTTCTTCCATACTTCGGGAGTGAGCAAAGTGCTGTTTTGCTTATCCTTTTCAAACATGCTGTTCAGTTGATTGGTGGTTGCCGGGTCAAAAATGAAAGCGTTTGTTTCATAGTCGTAGCGTAAGCTGCGGCTGTTAAGGTTGGCCGTACCTACTGTACAGAAAGTGCTATCCACCATCATTATTTTGGAGTGGTGGAACCCGTCTTTGAACAAGTAGACTTTAGCTCCCCGTTTCATCAGCTTGTGTGCAATGTAGAAGGAAGCTTCAGGCGTAAAGGGGATATCCGATACTGCCGGTATCATTATTTCCACTTCCGTACCTTTCTTTAATGCTTTTTTGATGGCTTTACGAATGGATTTTGTCGGTACGAAGTAAGGGTTCACTATCTGGATGTTTTTTTGAGCGGCTTCGATTGAAACGGCGTAGGCATGGCTGATGGAACGGGGTGTTTCTCGCGGGGTGCGGTCCACTATTGAAATCTCTTCGGCTATGCTGTCCGGAAATTGGGGCAGGTTGGGGAAGTATGCCGGACCGCCGATGTGTTGTCCGGTCTCCCGGTTCCACATAGTCAGGAAGATGCCTTGCAGATAGCGTACGGCGTCCCCTTCTATATGCATGTGTATATCGTGCCATTTGCCGATTTTGGGTAAACCGTTGATGTAATAGTCGGCAATGTTCATCCCGCCTGTATAGCCTGTCTTTCCATCGATCACGACGATTTTACGGTGGTCGCGATGCATGGCATGGTTGATATAGGGAAAAGTGATAGGGTCGAACTTGACAATTTCGATGCCACGTGCCTTTATCGCTTGCAGATGATGTTTTTTTAGCGGTTGGTTATTGGACCAGTTGCCGAATGCATCGAACATGGCGCGTACCTCCACGCCTTCTTTCACTTTTTCTGCCAATAAGTCGAAAAGGGAGTTGGCGATGGAGTCGTTGCGGAAGTTGAAATATTCCAAATGAATATGATGCCGGGCATGGCGAATGGCTTCGAATAAGTCGGTGAACTTTTCACGACCGGTCATTAGTAATTCAACTTTATTGTTGTAAGTCAGCGGTATTCCCATTTCCCGCATGTAGTTCATAACAAGAGAGTCGCTGGTAGTGTGCGCCCGGGCGCTTCCAATGAAAGATGCAAATAATATAATGAATATAATCTGTCTCAAAACTTTGTAAGGTTATTTAGTTTTATGAGTTGGCAAATATACAATATATCGTTGAGATATGTTCATTCGTTTATAAAAAATTAGCCCTTACCTTGCCAATGGAGAGATAAGGTAAGGGCGGATTGTATTGTCCTATGAGGAAATCTGTTTATCCTATGAGGAAGTTTGTTTATCCTATGGGGATTTTTTCTGTTTCAGGTTGCCGAATCCATCTAAGCCAGTGAACATATCTTGCGGTAGAGCAGGTAAAGCAGCACTATCCCTGCTACCAGTAAGGATTTGGGATCAAGTTCGGTCATTCCGCTTTGGGCAGCGGTGGTGAATGTCTCACGAAGCGTACCCAGCACTTGTTGCAAACCGTCGAAGGCGAAGAACAGCACTAATGCCAGCGTGAAGCAGAATGTTACCCATACTTGTGAAATCCGGTGGGTACGGTCGGGTAAATGGCGCATCACGCGGCGGGTGATGCCATTGTCCGGTATTTCCTGCCGGTTTCCGGCAAAGAAAGCAGTTAAGAGTTTATCATCGTTTTCTGTCATAACCATTTTGTTTTAAGTAGGCAGCCATTTTATCTTTGGCCCGCGACAGATGGCTTTTTACTGTTCCTGCGGGGCAGCCGGTAATGCCTGCAATCTTTTCAATGCTTTGATCTTCCATATAAAAAGAGTGATGCAGGTTCGTTCCATATCTTTCAGCATACTCAGCGCGCGGTAGATATCCATGCGTTGACCTATGTCGTTTTGTTGCGTACAGCATTGAGCGTCTACTTGACGTGTCTCCAGGCTGTCCGTCTCTTTACGGGCACGAAGATAGTCATAAAAAACATTATAGGCAATACGGTAGAGCCATGTGGAGAAACTGGATAAGTTCTTGAATGAGGCCAGGTTGGTATATGCCTTGATGAATGTGTCTTGTGAAAGGTCATCGCTCAATTCGCTGTCGCCACAGGTCAGATGCAGGAAGAACCTCCGTACGGGTGACTGGTACTTTCTTACTAACCGGTCGAAGGCCCTGGTGTTGTGAAACACCACGACCTGTGCAACTAACGATATATCATTGAGCTGGCTCATTTTTCTTCATTCTTTTCCGGAAAGCCTGTTTTTGTATTATCGGGTTGCCCGTTGCTTTGGGGGGCTTTGTGCTGTTGCGTATAGTAGATGACGACTTGTCCGAAGCCTGTGAACATAATGAGCAGTCCGATGCAGCCCAGTCCGAATTCGCCGGTAATGGCCCAAAGGAAGATGAACAGTCCGATACCGGCAAACACATTTTTGATTCCTTTGCTGCGGGTATCTATTGATTCGGTGTCTTTAAACAGGTGTTCCGGCAGCGGTTGTCCGCTGGCCAAAGCCTGTTCTACCAAACGGTATTTGGCTTTCCGGTTCTTATAGCGGAAGAAAAAGACGATGAATACGACAACCAGCGGTAAGCCGAAGACGGAAACAATGGCTACGATGGCGATGATTGCTTCCCGGGTGTTATGTCCGATATTCCAGCCGAAGTCATAAGCGTCATTGCGGCTTTTATAATCATTATCGCTTTCGGTATGACGATGGGTACTGTTTTCATAAGTCATGATGCTGAGTGTGTCCGTTACGGACTTTCCGTTAATCATGGTATCTTTCAGTTCTATAACTCTTTTGGGGTTTCCCAAGCTGTCATTTTCTGTTACAGTTCTGTTCTTTCCCTGTGCCAATGTACAGAGCATTATGGCTGTCATTAATGCAAAAATGATACGTTTCATAATCATGCTATTTTTTATTTTATTAATTTCTTTGTGTGTTAGACTGTCTCTTATACACATCTCCGAGCCCACGAGACTAGCGCTCA
>ENA-UACJ01000448-UACJ01000448.1-human-gut-metagenome-genome-assembly--contig:-NODE-448-length-11991-cov-12.647034_pt1 | contig 11991 bp, 9 predicted proteins | sample MGYA00243880_ERZ654227 | MGnify/ENA primary metagenome ERZ654227 (study PRJEB26926, sample SAMN06165172) | human gut metagenome | biome: ENVO:00009003; feature: ENVO:2100002; material: ENVO:00002003... | reverse complement strand
TTTCTAAAAAGTAAATACAAATGACGGACACTCATGACACTAATCTCCCCGACAAGCCGGTGGAATTAGAAGAAGACAAAAAAACAGCAGAGGTTTCTGAGCCGGCAACAACAGAAACTCCCGCTGAGGTAACCTTGACTGACAAGCCGGCCGAATCAGTTCAAAAACTCACTAAAGAAGAAATTCTGAACAAGCTTAAAGCGATTGCCGCAGATGTAGAGAATGCTGCCAAATCGGAGATAGACGGTTTGAAGCAGGCTTTCTACAAACTACATAACTCAGAGCAGGAAGCCGCAAAGAAGCTGTTCGTTGAGAATGGGGGAGCTATTGAAGAGTTCGTTCCACAAGCCGATACTTTGGAAGAGGAATTCAAGAATACCATGTCCGTCATCAAGGAAAAAAGAAACGCACTCAATGCAGAGCAGGAAAAACAGAAAGAGCTCAACCTGCAAATCAAGCTTTCCATCATCGAGGAACTGAAAGAGTTGGTGGAATCTCCGGAAGACGCCAACAAGAACTATACGGAATTCAAGAAATTGCAACAGCAATGGAATGAGGTTAAAATCGTGCCGCAAGCCAGAATTAACGAGCTGTGGAAGAACTACCAGCTGTATGTCGAAAAGTTCTACGACCTTTTAAAACTGAACAACGAATTCCGTGAATATGACTTCAAGAAGAATCTTGAAATCAAGAACCACCTTTGCGAAGCCGCCGAGAAACTGGCTAACGAATCGGATGTTGTTTCCGCTTTCCATCAATTGCAGAAACTGCATCAGGAATTCCGCGATACAGGACCGGTAGCCAAAGAGCTGCGCGATGAAATATGGGCACGCTTCAAAGCAGCTTCTACTACTGTAAACCGCCGTCACCAGCAACATTTTGAAGCCCTGAAGGAGGCCGAGCAGCACAATCTCGATCAAAAGACCGTAATTTGCGAAATCATCGAGGCCATTGATTACAGCGAACTTACCAACTTCGCTTCCTGGGAAAACAAAACCCAGGAAATCATCGCTTTGCAAAATAAATGGAAGACCATCGGTTTTGCTCCGCAAAAGATGAACGTGAAGATATTCGAACGCTTCCGCAAAGCCTGTGACGAGTTCTTCCAGAAGAAAGGGGAATTCTTCAAATCCCTGAAAGAAGGCATGAACGGGAATCTTGAAAAGAAACGTGCCTTATGCGAAAAAGCAGAGGCCCTGAAAGACAGTACCGACTGGAAAACAACAGCTAACGAACTGACCAAACTCCAGAAAGAGTGGAAAACGGTAGGTCCCGTTGCCAAGAAATATTCGGATGCTATCTGGAAACGGTTCATCTCCGCCTGCGATTACTTCTTTGAACAGAAAAACAAGGCAACTTCCTCACAACGTTCCGTTGAACAGGAGAATCTGGAAAAGAAGAAAGCCATTATCGAAAAGCTGACAGCCATTGACGAAACAATGGATGTGGAAGAAGCCACCCAACAGGTCCGCGAACTTATGAAAGAGTGGAACGGCATAGGACATGTACCATTCAAAGAAAAAGACAAAATTTACAAACAATACCACGGCCGGATAGACAAGCTGTTTGAACACTTCAACATCAGTGCTTCCAACAAGAAGCTGAGTAATTTCAAATCATCCATCAGCAGTATCCAGGAAGGCAGCCCGCAAGCCCTTTATCGTGAACGGGACAAACTGGTACGCGCCTGCGAAAACATGAAAAACGAATTGCAGACTTACGAAAACAACTTAGGCTTCCTGACTGCTTCGTCCAAGAAAGGCAACAGCCTCCTGACCGAACTTAACCGTAAAGTCGAGAAGTTGAAAGGTGACATAGAGCTGGTTAAACAGAAAATCAAGGTGATTGACAATTCAATCAACGAAGCGGAATAATTTTTCTCACCTAATAATATGAGGTTATGCCAAAAGGATAAAAGGCTTTTGACATAACCTCTTTTTTATCTAAATCTAATCTCACTGCTGAATTATGAAAAAAATTCTGACTTTAGGAATCGTGCTGCTGACTGTAAACAGTCTGCTACCGGCACAAGAAATCACATTCTCAGAAACCAAATTCAATTGGGGAACCATCCGGGAACAAGACGGGAATGTCAGCCATGACTTCCGGTTCGTAAACACCGGCGACAAACCTCTCACTATCAAAAACATCATTACCGGCTGCGGATGCACCTCGTCCGAATGGACTGAAAAAGCTTATCAACCCGGTGAGGAAGGCATAATACGGTTGGTCTATCACCCGCAAGGCAGAACAGAAAACGACATCAACCTCGTAGCCGAAATATATACTAACAGAGCTGCCAAAGGAGTAGTTACCCTGGAAATGGCGGGAAAGATAAAACGTGAGACCCCTTCCTATTCCGCCCGCTATAATCCCGCCAACGGAAAGCGAAGCCAAAGCCCAACCTATATTCCGCAAGACGAATATGAGCAGATACTTGAACGGATACGCGAAGAACAGTATGCCAAAACCACCACACAACAAGCAGACCGAGCAACGGAAAAATTACTGCGCTCCATGCTTCCAGAAGGTAAATGGAGCGACCTCGATTATGCCTGCTTTTTCCGTACCAACTGGGAACCGGTAGAGCACCTGAAACGTTTGGTTACAATAGCCGCCTCATATACCGACAAGCAATCACGTTATTACGGTAACGAGGTATTATACAATGCAATCAGAGATGCCCTGCAGTATTGGGTGAAACAAGACCCTACCTGTTTCAACTGGTGGTATAACCAGATTTCCGTTCCGCAAACACAAGCCTCGCTCCTTGCTCTGATGGATGCGGGACAAAAGAAACTTCCGTCCGAAATCCGTATGCCTATTTTAAAAGCAATGGGCGAACGCAGCGACCCACGCAAATGGACCGGCGCCAATAAAATGGACATTGCCATTCATCATTTAATAAGAGGTTGCCTGTTGAAGAATGACAGTATTGTGCGTGTCAATGCCGATGAAATATTCTATCCCGTACAAATCGTTGCAAACGAAGGCATACAGGAAGACTTGTCTTATCACCAGCACGGGCCGCAACTTTACATCGGCGGATACGGAACAGTGTTCGTTGACAACATAGTCCGCATGGGCAATATCCTCAACGGTACAAAATATGCCATGAATCCGGAGAAACTCACCTTGTTTTCCAACTTTATCCGTAATACCTACTTCAATGTATTCCGAAGCAGGTATCTGGACTTCAGTGTAACAGGCAGAGGTGTCAGCCGCAAAGGAACATTGGATTACGGGGATTGCGCAGCCCTGTTCAGAAACCTGCAGGCCCTTGATGCCAAACATGCCGGCGAATATGCAGACATTGCCCGCCGTTTCCTCACCCGGGAAGCATCGTATCAGCGTTCGGACAAGAATACAATGTATCATTGCTCAGACTATATGCTACACAACCGGCAAAATTACGACTTTTCCGTACGCACCTCTTCAACACGCACCAACAAGACCGAAAGCGGTAACGGTGAAAATCTATACGGGACCTATATGAGTGACGGCGCCACCAATATTCGCGTCAACGGCAATGAGTATGCCGACATCTTCCCCGTCTGGGAGTGGGACAGAATACCGGGAACCACCTTGCCTGCAGGCGAAAAGCGCAATCCCGTTGACTGGGGAAGCAAAGGAACCTGCACATTTACAGGGGGAGTGTCCGACGGGAAATACGGTGTAATGACTTTCAAGATGGATGACTATGGTGTAAAAGCTCAAAAATCATGGTTTATGTTCGACAACGAAGTGGTTTGCTTAGGTAGCGGAATCGGTTCAAATGTTCCGACAGACATCGTTACCACTGTCAATCAATGCCATCTGGATGGAAATGTATGGATAAATACGGGAAAAGCGCTCCGGCAAGCAACCCAAGGAGAATTTGCTTTTGAGCAGGCTCCGCAATGGATCTGGCATGACAGCATCGCCTATCTCTTCCCTCAGGGAAACAATATAAAGCTAAAGATGGACAGACAAAAAGGCAACTGGGCAAAAATCAATTTCAATTATCCTGCTACGGAAATCAGCATGCCGATATTCAATCTGGTCATTAATCACGGACAATCTCCCCGAAACGCATCTTACGCATATATCGTTGTACCGGGAATCAACCATCCGGAAAAAATGAAAACATACTCCTGCCGTCATCTGAAAATAGAACGGAATGATACGGAAATACAAGCCGTCAATAATCGGAAATCGGGAATTCTGCAAATCGTATTCTTCAAGCCCGGCACTTTCGACAATGAAGAAATAAAGGTAAAAGCCCTGAAGCCCTGTGTTGTACAAATAAAGAAAAGCAAAGGCAAGGTGATGGATATGCAGATTGCCGATCCGCAAAATCAAGAAAAGCTAAAGCCGGGAGTAGATGTGATAATCTTATAATAATAAGCATATAAAAAGTGGTTGTGTCAAAACGAACTCGCTGATATTCTTGTTTTGACACAACCACCGATTCGACCACCGAGTTTTCAAACTGAACCCGAATACCGATTATGAAAAATTTGCACATGGTCGAAAAGCAATAAAAACCCACTAAAACTTGCGATTTTAGTGGGTTTTTATCGGTGTGTTGTGTTGGGCTACCTGGATTCGAACCAGGAATGACAGGACCAGAATCTGTAGTGTTACCATTACACCATAGCCCAATTGAGCATTTCATTTCTGTTTTGCGGTGCAAAGATACAAACTTTTCTTTAATCCAAAACATTTTTCGCTATTTTTTTCATTAAAATCTGATAAGATACCATGACACAAAGAATTATATACCTAAAAAAAAACAAAAAATGAAAGACTTTTCCCCTTTTGCGTGTTTGATATGATAAATCAACGTATATTTGTCGCCTGTTTAATATTAATAATGTGTAATGAACGAAGCTAAAAAATTAATTCAACAAATAACAGAAGGTATTCAAGATAAAAAAGGAAAAAAAATCGTCATAGCAGACCTTACCCGGATAGACGACACAATATGTAATTATTTTGTCATCTGTCAAGGAAACTCCCCAAGCCAAGTAAGCGCCATAGTGGAGTCCGTTAAAGACTTCACCCGCAAAGGAGCGAACAGCAAACCTTTTGCGATAGACGGTCTGCGCAATGCCGAGTGGGTAGCCATGGACTACTCTGATGTACTGGTTCACGTTTTCCAGCCGGAAGCGCGTGAATTCTACAACTTGGAACACTTATGGGCAGATGCCAAACTAACCCAAATCCCCGATCTCGATTAATTTAGACTTATGGACAATAACACCAATAAAAAGCCCACAAAAACCAATATGCCCAAGTTCAACTTGAACTGGTTGTATATGATTATAGCCATGATGTTGCTGGGACTGTACCTCACCAATGAAAGCGGTTCGGCCAGCAAAAACATCCCTTATGATGAATTTCAGGAGTATGTGCACAACGGCTATATAAGCAAAGTGACCGGTTATGACGACAACTCCGTAGAGGCATACGTCAAGCCGCAATATGTGCCCAATGTATTCAAAGCAGATTCAAGCCGTGTGGGCAAGAATCCCCTGATTACAACAGAAGCTCCCTCACGCGAAAGCTTGGGCGACTTCCTGCAGAAAGAAAAGGACGAGACACGTTTCGACGGTTCTATCAGCTACGAAAAGAAACACAATTACTTCGGTGCAATCCTCTGGCAGATATTGCCGTTTGCATTCCTTATCGGCTTCTGGATATTCCTGTCCCGCCGTTGGAGCAGCGGTGGCGGCATGGGTGGCGGCAGCGGCATCTTCAGTGTCGGCAAATCCAAAGCCCAACTGTTTGAAAAGAACTCTCCGGTAAAGGTTACTTTCAAGGACGTTGCCGGACTTGCAGAGGCCAAGCAGGAAGTAGAGGAAATCGTAGAATTCCTGAAACAACCCCAGAAGTATACAGACCTGGGTGGTAAGATACCCAAGGGTGCATTGCTCGTAGGCCCTCCGGGAACGGGTAAGACCCTGCTTGCAAAGGCTGTGGCAGGAGAAGCCAACGTACCGTTCTTCTCACTGGCCGGTTCCGACTTTGTGGAAATGTTTGTCGGCGTAGGTGCTTCCCGCGTCCGCGATCTGTTCCGCCAAGCCAAAGAGAAAGCACCTTGCATCGTATTCATCGATGAAATCGATGCCGTGGGACGCGCCCGTGGAAAAGCTGCTGCCATGGGCGGTAACGATGAACGCGAAAACACTTTGAACCAATTGCTGACGGAAATGGACGGGTTCGGTTCCAACAGCGGTGTCATCATCCTTGCCGCAACCAACCGTGTGGATGTATTGGACAAGGCACTGTTGCGCGCCGGACGTTTCGACCGCCAGATACACGTCGACTTGCCCGACCTGAATGAACGTAAAGAAGTATTCGGCGTACACCTGCGCCCCATCAAGATAGACAATACGGTGGATGTAGAGTTACTGGCACGCCAGACTCCGGGATTCTCCGGCGCCGACATCGCCAATGTCTGCAACGAAGCCGCCCTGATTGCCGCCCGTCATGGAAAGAAATTTGTAGAGAAGCAGGACTTCCTGAATGCGGTAGACCGTATCGTAGGCGGTCTGGAGAAGAAAACCAAAATCACAACCGAAGAAGAGCGCCGTTCCATTGCCATACACGAGGCTGGACACGCCAGCATCTCCTGGCTGTTGGAATATGCCAACCCGCTGATTAAGGTAACCATCGTTCCACGCGGACGTGCTTTGGGAGCAGCCTGGTACCTGCCCGAAGAACGCCAGATTACCACAAAGGAACAGATGCTGGACGAGATGTGCGCCACTTTGGGCGGACGCGCCGCAGAAGATCTGTTCATCGGAAGAATCTCTACCGGCGCCATGAACGACCTTGAGCGTGTAACCAAGCAGGCATACGGCATGATTGCCTATTTGGGCATGAGCGACAAACTGCCGAATCTCTGTTATTACAATAACGACGAATACTCGTTCAACCGTCCGTACAGCGAGAAGACCGCCGAACTGATAGACGAAGAGGTGAAGCGTATGGTAAACGAACAGTACGAACGTGCCAAGAAGATACTATCCGACAATAAAGAAGGGCACAACAAGCTGGCCCAACTGTTGATAGACAAGGAAGTAATCTTTGCAGAAGATGTGGAAGAAATCTTCGGCAAGCGTCCGTGGGCTTCCCGTTCCGAAGAGATTATCAGCGCAAGCAAAACTTCCAGGGAGCTGAAAGAAGCCGAAGAAAAAGAGGCTGCCAAGGCAAAGGAAGCGGAAAAAGAGGTAAAAGAAGAAGAAAGCCATAACACCGGCTCGAACAATTAAAACGAAAACACCTTGAAAAATAATTTCATACAACGTGCTGTTACAGGTGCATTATTTGTAGTTATACTGGTGGGCTGTATCCTTTACAGCCCCCTCTCATTCGGGATTCTATTCACTATCATCGGCGCATTGAGCGTACACGAGTTTGCCCATCTGGTAAACAGGAACGGCGGAGTCAGCATCAACAAGACGATTACCGCTTTAGGCGGAGCCTATCTGTTTCTTGCACTCATGGGATTCTGCACATCCGCCATCGATGCGCGCGTATTCCTTCCCTATCTGGGCTTATTGCTCTATTTGATGATTACGGAGTTATACCTGAAAAAGGAGAACCCCATCGGCAACTGGGCGTATGCAATGCTGAGCCAGCTATATGTAGCCTTGCCTTTCGCACTGCTGAATGTACTCGCTTTCCAGAATTCACCTGAAACGAGCAGCGTAACCTATAACCCCATCCTGCCACTTTCTATATTCGTATTCATCTGGCTGAGCGATACGGGTGCTTACTGCGTGGGCTCTCTGATAGGAAAACATCGCCTGTTCGAGCGCATTTCGCCTAAGAAATCATGGGAAGGCAGCATAGGCGGCGCGGTTTTCTCCATCGCCTCATCCTTTGTATTTGCCCATTTCTTCCCATTCATGTCTACATGGCAATGGGCAGGACTGGCAGTCACCGTAGTGATTTTCGGCACCTGGGGCGACCTCACCGAATCGCTGATGAAGCGTCAACTGGGCATCAAGGATTCCGGCAACATTCTTCCGGGACACGGCGGAATGCTCGACCGGTTCGACAGCGCTCTCATGGCGATTCCCGCAGCGGTAGTCTACCTGTATGTAATGACAATGATCTGACAGGAAATCTTAAACGAATATAAGCCAAAGGGCATAGAGGAAAGATACTGTAGCCTCTATGCCCTTTGGCCTATATATACGGTATAAGGAAACGCTTACTTCAATTGCATCTTCGACAAATCAAGGTTCTGTATATTCTTCGTATTATCACCGGTAACCACCAGGTCGAACGTCAGTTCCACCTCGCCATTCTTTTCCGAATTAATTTTCAACTTGATACCTTTGGTTTCAGAGGTCACGTTGAGACTGTTCAGATTATAGGACACCGCACCGGGCTTGCGCAACCCCGTCAAATCGTCATAGTCGTTATAACGGAGAGCCAAATGTATATAACCGTCTTCTCCATACAACTCCGCATCATCTTGCGGACGTACCAGGCTGATACGATGTTTTGTGCCGGAAGGCAGATTCTGCATAAATATGATATTCATATATCCCCCGCTGATGCTTATATCACCTTCAAATATCAGGACAGGGTCATTGCCAAACTCTTCCTCGGTCTCGGGAGTCAGCGTCTCGACCTCTTTCGTCAGCACATCCTGCAAACTCAGGATCTTCACAGCATGGTCGTAACCGTCAAACTCATCGGACAAAGGATTGAACATGGTAATCACACGCTTTCCATCAACCGGCTCGTACCACCACAAGTCTGTATTCACAGGCCAGAGCGTTCCCCACACATCACAGTCCAAATAAAAAGCATTGCCGGTAACACGCACCGTAGCCCACAGCGGCGGAGTGAAATCACCGATCGAATACCCCTCATCGTCATCACAGGATTGCAGTACCGGCATCACAGCCAGACAAACTGCCATAAATAACCAATGTAGCTTTCTCATAATCAAAGTTCTTTTGTTTATTTCTTTCTGCATAGAAAATACAAAAGCCGGGCATTTACTGCACCGGCTTTATTCCTTTTAACAAGAAATTAAATATCGTCCTACTTTTTAAAACGTTTCTTAAGCAAAGCCACCATTTCACGGGCTGCATGCACAGGTGCTCCCGCCTCGCCCAGGCGGGATGCCATATATTCGTAACCGTCGAGCATCTGCCGGCGGTACGCCTCATCGCATAAGATACGTTGAAGCTCCGCACGTATCTGCTCCACCGTCATGGTATCGGCCACCAGTTCCTTCACCACCTCACGGTCGGCAATCAGGTTTACCAGAGATATATACCTGACTTTCAGGACATTCCGTTTCAGGAAAGCGATAACCTTCCCTATCGGCGTATGGTAGCACACCGCCTGTGGAACCCGGAACAATGCCGTTTCCAGCGTTGCCGTGCCCGAAGTAACCAATGCCGCTTCCGCATGCCGGAGCAAAGGATAAGTACGGTTAAAGATTATCTTCACGTCCGCATTGCCGACATATTCCTTATAATACTCCGGAGCGATACCCGGCGCTCCCGCCAACACCAACTGATACTCCGGAAATGAAGCGGCCGCCCGAATCATATCCGGCAAATTATCCTTAATCTCCTGCTTGCGGCTGCCAGCCAGCAAGGCAATGACAGGCTTCGGCGAAAGGCCGTTGGCCCGTTTGAACTCATCTGCAGTTTCCGAATAAGCGGCTTGGAAGGCAGTGACTTCATCCACCGTCGGATTGCCTACATAATGTATGGGATAATGGTGCTTGCCCTCGAAGAACTCCACCTCGAACGGAAGAATGGAGAAGAGTTCGTCCACATCCCGTTTGATATTCCGGATACGGTGCTCTTTCCAGGCCCATATCTTGGGAGAAATATAATAGAACACCGGTATTTGCGTACGGGCATGGACAAACTTGGCAATATTCAGGTTGAACCCCGGATAATCCACCAAAATAAGAACATCCGGCTGCCAGGCTGCAATGTCTTCCTTGCAACGCTTCATATTGGCAAAGATGGTACGCAGGTGCAGCAAGACGGGAATGAAGCCCATATACGCCAGTTCCTTATAATGCTTCACCAACGTTCCGCCCACAGCCGCCATCAGGTCACCGCCGAAGAAGCGGAACTCGGCCTGCGGGTCTTCCTCCTTCAAGGCAGTCATCAGGTGCGACGCATGCAGGTCGCCCGAGGCCTCGCCCACAATCAGATAATACTTCATAAGCGCCTATGTTTCAATATCCTGTGCAATCCGTCAGAACCAGGTCTTCAATTCGTCCATCAGGCCATAGGCGGTTACATCCACTGTGGTCGGAGTCACCGCTACATAACCGTTGGCAAGCGCCCAATGGTCGCTCTTTTCATTCTCCTTTTCCGACTCCTCAAACTCTCCGGTCAGCCAATAATAGTGCGCATCGCCTCTGTGGGCGAAGTTCTCCCACTCGTTGGTCCACTGTCCTTTTGCCTGTTCGCAGATTTTCACCCCTTTCAACTCTTTGGTGTCGGGGAAGTTGACATTGAGGCAGGTCAACGGCGGCAAGCCTTTTTCCAGAACCTTGCGGGCAATCTCGCGGATATACTCTCCCGCCGGCTCAAAATCGGCGTCCGGCGTGTGGTTGCACAGTGAAAAGCCGATAGAGGGAACACCTTTCAGGCAGCCTTCGATAACCACCCCCATTGTTCCGGAATAATGCACATTGACCGAGGAGTTATCGCCGTGATTAATGCCGCCCACCACAAGGTCGGGTTTGCGGTCGAGCACCGTATGGAATGCCAGCTTGACGCAATCGGCGGGCGTACCGGAACACTTATAGACCGTCAGCCCTACATCCTTGCGAAGCAACTGATAATGAATCGGTTCTGTCACGGTAAGCGCACACGCATTACCCGAACGCGGCGCATCCGGCGCCATTACCACAATCTCCCCCAGCGGACGGAGGAACTTTATCAACTCGCTGATTCCTTTCGCAATGATACCGTCGTCATTGGAAATCAATATCAAAGGTCTCTGATTTTCCATATTTCTTTTTAATTTTGCTACAAATTTAGCAAAAGAGAACCACATATTAACCACCAATACACAAAAAGATATGTTAGACGTCTTTCTCATTCTGATGGGTATCCTCTGCCTGATAACGGGACTGGCAGGCTGTTTCCTGCCCGTAATTCCCGGTCCGCCCGTAGCCTATACCGGTTTGTTGCTGCTGCACTTCACCGACAAGGTGCAGTACTCTGCCACCCAACTGTTGCTGTGGCTGCTGATTGTCGTCATCGTACAGGTGCTCGACTATTTCGTCCCCATGCTGGGCAGCAAATACAGCGGCGGAACGCGCTGGGGAACGCGCGGATGCCTTGCCGGAACCCTCATCGGGCTGTTCTTCATGCCCTGGGGCATTGTCCTTGGTCCGTTTTTAGGGGCTTTTATCGGCGAACTTTTCGGCGGCAGGGAAACCCGGCAGGCTCTGAAGTCGGGACTGGGCTCCCTGTTCGGCTTCCTCTTCGGTACGGTACTGAAATGCGTGTTGTGCGGATACTTCGCATGGGAGTTTGCATCGGCACTGCTTTAACATAAGTTTATCCCCATTAAACTTCAGGTTTAATCCTAATGAACCCGAAGTTTAATAGGAATAAACTCCGAGTTTAATTCGGACAAACTATTGTAAACTCCGGAGAAACGGCACGCATTTCCCCGGACACGGCAGCCGCGGCAGCTTATAACCCGAACATCCCGCCGCCCGCCATCTCATTGCTTTAGAAATCTTAATCTTCTGCAAGTGAGACAAAAAAGCTGTTCCTTTTCAAGATAAATACGTATATTTGCCCCACTAATCAGGAAAAAGAGTGCCTGAGACACACGTCTTCAGGCAACGGAACGGTAAAGGCATCCGGGAGTTATTAACAAAAAGGGTGACTTATCAACCGTTTTTGCAATCTTTCTCTTTTTTAGTAGGTGCTATACGGAATTATCACTTATTTCGCTGCCAATAAACATTGAAATTATGGGAAAAATAAT
>ENA-UACJ01000445-UACJ01000445.1-human-gut-metagenome-genome-assembly--contig:-NODE-445-length-12008-cov-5.039153_pt1 | contig 12008 bp, 12 predicted proteins | sample MGYA00243880_ERZ654227 | MGnify/ENA primary metagenome ERZ654227 (study PRJEB26926, sample SAMN06165172) | human gut metagenome | biome: ENVO:00009003; feature: ENVO:2100002; material: ENVO:00002003... | reverse complement strand
AGATGAGCGCTAGTCTCGTGGGCTCGGAGATGTGTATAAGAGACAGAGGATACACCTTATCTTTCGGTGAGGCGGGCATGGCGTACAGAGCATAACAGACCCGTGGTTTCTACGGTGCTAAAGACTCCGGCGGCAAAAAGGGATATTCCGATACCGAAGTGTTTGGTGGATTGTCTGAGAGAAACGAAAGAAAATTCCATATCAGATTATGTGATCGCTGACAGCAAAGGAGAGCCACTGGCTGCCTCGCAGTTTCAAAGAGTGTGGCAGTATGTCGTTGTCCGCTCCACTAAGCCCCGGAACTATTATAAGTATGTAAATGGGGAGAGTATCAAATATACGGTTACTCCAATGCTGGGTATGACCCAGAAGAATCAACCCCAAATCAAATATACGCTGGACTTTGGTGTGACACCTCATCAACTGCGGCACACTTACATCACCAATCTTCTCTATGCGGGCGTTGATCCAAAGACAGTACAATACCTTGCCGGACACGAAAACAGCAAAACAACTATGGACATCTATGCAAAAGTGAAGTACAATAAACCAGAGGAGTTGTTTGGGGTAGTAAATGGTGCGTTTCATCAGGCTATCGCTGAATGAAAAAAGGCCGTTTTTTATGGTCCGCACACCGGATAACTGAGAAGCAGAAAGCCGGAAAAGCCCGGAATATCAAGGAAAAACAGCTCAAAAACTCGCGCAATACGGTCTCAAAGCAGCTCGTAGAGCTCCTCAGTTCTCAAAGAGATAATTCAAACGAATATCAGAAAAGAGCAAAAATCCCCGAAAACATCGAGTTTTCGGGGATTTTTTAGTTTGCGCGCCATGGGCGCGCTCTAACGGGTGAAAGTCCCGAACACGCCCAGATAGTGGGAAGTGTATAGCTGAACAGCAAGGGTGTTCATCGTGAGATGGAATCTGAAGGAAGCTGTAAGCAAATCTCTGGTCCGACGGATAGAAATCACATATAAGGCTAGGCTATGAGAGATAAGTTGGCTAAAAGCAACGAAGTCTAATAATTATCACTTTTGTAGTAGCAGAGTAAATGTGGCGGATATATGGAGAGAAAGAGCGTGCACCTTAAGCGTGGAGGTCTCACAGAGGTTCCATTAGCCTAGTAACAACGAACTGTGAGAAGTCAGCCGAGCCCATAGTAGTGAAGAAGTTTCTGTAATGGAAATGGAGCAAAGGGGCGAACAATCAACAAGTTTGAGTATGTCTCGTATTGCAGAAATGGCAACATCTGCCGTAACCAATCGGGTAAAAGATGGTCAAATCAAGCGAGACGGAAAGGAAAGAACGCATGGACACAAGTAGTCTAATGGAGCAGATTTTATCTAGCGATAATCTCAACAGAGCATATCTGCAAGTCGTACGAAATAAAGGTGCAGAGGGAGTGGACGGAATGAAGTACACGGAACTCAAAGAACATCTTGAAAAGAACGGCGAAATCATCAAGGAACAGTTGAGGACAAGAAAGTATAAACCTCAACCAGTACGAAGAGTGGAGATACCAAAGCCCGATGGCGGTGTCAGAAACCTAGGAGTACCAACAGTAACAGACAGATTCATACAGCAAGCCATTGCACAGGTATTAACACCAATCTACGAGGAACAATTCCATGAACATAGTTATGGATTCAGACCGAATAGATGTGCACAGCAAGCAATCATAACAGCACTTGACATGATGAATGATGGTAACGATTGGATTGTAGACATTGACTTGGAAAAGTTCTTTGACACGGTAAACCATGACAAGCTTATGACTATCATAGGCAGAACTATAAAAGATGGAGATGTTATCTCTATCATAAGGAAATACCTTGTCAGCGGAATCATGATAGACGATGAATATGAGGATTCTATTGTGGGAACACCGCAAGGAGGAAATCTTGCGCCGTTATTGGCAAACATCATGCTCAATGAACTTGATAAGGAAATGGAAAAGCGAGGGCTTAACTTTGTGCGATATGCAGATGACTGTATTATCATGGTTGGAAGTGAAATGTCTGCAAATCGGGTAATGAGAAACATATCTCGATTTATTGAGGAGAAACTAGGTCTCAAGGTCAACATGACAAAGAGTAAAGTAGACAGACCAAGCGGACTTAAATACCTTGGGTTTGGGTTCTACTTTGACAAAACCACATGCAAAATCAGTAGCGAAGTTTAAGAAAAGAATGAAAGAACTCACATGCCGTAGCTGGGGCGTTAGCAACAGCTACAAGGTGGAGAAATTAAATCAACTCATCAGAGGTTGGATAAATTACTTTAAAATTGGAAGTATGAAAACACTTTGTCGAGAACTAGATGGTAGCATCAGATACAGACTTCGTATGTGCATTTGGAAACATTGGAAAACTCCACAAAACAGAGCAAAGAACCTTATGAAGCTTGATGTACCAAGATGGGCAGCATTTAAAATAGCGTATTTCGGAGACAGATATGCAAGATTCGCCCACAATGGATGGATACAAAAGGCTATAAGTACAAAGAGACTAACCTCATTTGGATTAGTCTCAATGTTAGATTACTACACCGAAAGGTGCGTTACTTGTTAAGTTGATTGAACCGCCGTGTACCGAACGGTACGCACGGTGGTGTGAGAGGTCGGGAAATTTCGTTAAATTTCCCTCCTACTCGATTTACAGAGGTGTGGAAGTAGCGTGGAGCAAAAGGCTTGTAATAATACTCATAGTGTGATAACGTAAGGTTGTATGAATGTCAAGTGACATATTTTGAACAGGCATTACAAATAATGAGAATAAGAGGCAGCAAAATGGATTTTGAAAGCAGAAGACAAAGAATTTTAGACAAGATGGAGGACAATTCTATAGCAATATTGTACTCAGGCATCGAGCACCATGTGAGTGCAGATGAGTATGATTTATTCACAGCACAGGCTAACCGCAATTTCTTCTATCTGACCGGACTTAGACGTGACAACATGGTCCTTGTCCTGGATAAATGTGTAGAGCCTGCTAAGACAATGCTCTTCATAGAGGAGGCAGACCCTACGATGGAGCGCTGGTACGGCAGGAAAGTGACTATGGATGAAGCCGAGGAAATATCAGGAATTGATGAGATAGAATACATTTATGAGCTTGAGAGCACACTGGACAGGATAATGACGCGTGAGGATGTATACACAGCATATTTTGACACGTATCGTCATCAGAAAGTGGATTTGCCGGATTACAATGTGGTAAAAGCCAATGAATTTAAGACGGATTATCCGGGAGTTGCTGTGAAGAATCTTTTCCCGCTTGTGGCAGAGGAGCGTATGCAGAAGGATGAGGATGAGATTGAGCTGACCAAAAAGGCAATCGCTCTCACAAAGGACGGACTCTGCAATGTGATGGCTAATTTAAAGCCGGGCATGAAGGAATATCAGGCACAAGCAGATTTTGAATATATCATAAGACGTGGTGGTGCAGAGTGGACAGCGTTTCCAACAATTGCCGGAAGCGGAATGAATGGAACAATGCTTCACTATGACACAAACCGTGAGACGATGGAGGACGGAACGCTGGTGCTTCTTGACCTTGGAGCCAGAATAGATGGCTACAATTCGGATATTACGAGAACATATCCGGTAAATGGCAGGTTTACCGAGCGCCAGAAACAGGTTTATGATATCGTGCTTGCCGCAAACCGAAAGATTGTCGAGGTTGCAAAGCCGGGGATGACTACAAAAGAATTAAATGAAGTATGTAAGGATGTGCTTGCAGACGGGCTTATGAAACTTGGACTGATAAAGAATTCTGTAGAGATTTCGAAGTATTACATGCATGGTGTGTCACACCATCTGGGAATTGATGTGCATGACGTGACAGTTGACTCAAACAGCAGGCTTCGTCCGGGGGCAATCATCAGTGATGAGCCGGGACTGTATATAGATGAATGGGAAATCGGTATCAGGATTGAGGATGATGTGCTTATCACTGAGGACGGTGCAGTATGTCTGTCGGAGGATATCATCAGAACCACGGAGGATATAGAGGCTTACATGGCAGAGCACAAAAAGAATTAATCGTGATAAATGATAAATTTTGCGGTTTATAATATTTTTATGTGACATAATCTGATTTATGTATTATAGTAGTGCTAGTACATCGAATAATAAGTTTCTGATGCATTGTTATTTCTTATTTGGTGTACTATAGTATAGCAGTTATTTTTTATTGCTGTATCGGTGCAACGAAAATAATTCGTTCGACAGATGGAAGGAGAACAACTATGGTAAAGAAGATTAATAGCAGTGAATTTGAACAGGTTAAAAATAATAAGGCTATCATTGTTGATTTTTCGGCGGAGTGGTGCGGCCCATGCAAGATGCTTGCGCCAGTAATGGAGCAGCTTTCTGATGAAATCACAGATGTGGAGTTTTACAATATTGATGTGGACGAGAATCCTGATCTGGCAAGAGAGTATCGTATAATGAATATTCCGGCTGTTATTGCAATCAAGGAAGGTCAGGTTGCAGGCCAGCAGATAGGTCTTGTGTCTAAGGACGATATGAAGGGCTTTATAGACGGAGTTTTCTAAGACAAAGCGTTTTATGAAGCTTTCTAAGAAGCGAGAAGACACCTGCAATGAGCTTTTGTGTGAATATGCATGGTGTGATTCTTAACAGTTACGATGAACAGTGAAAACCGGGCAGGCTATTATGCCCGGTTTTACATTTTTTACATTTAAATTAGTTCTCTCGGAAGATTTTTCCAAAGATGAATCTAACAAGTGGTCCGGCAACAAAGAGCTGCCAGAAGAAGGCCATTGGAAAGTTTCTTACGACGAGCTCACAGAATGTCGCAAATATCTGTGAATTAAAACCACCATTGAAAAGTATGGTAGCGATAAAGCTCATCATAGGACACATAAACCAGATTGAGAAGACAGAAATTGCGAGGATTATAGCAATAGGTCTGTCCTTTCCCGGTGTGACGATTTTGAAGGCACATTTTTTGGCAAGTGGTCCGGCAATGAATGTATCGAGAATAAAACCGGCAACAATCATGATAGGAAATTCGCCTAATGCGGCCTTAAAAACAAAGTTCTTCATACCGCCTGTTTCAAGGGCAATATTGTAGCATATCATGGCATAAACCATGACAAGCACCATCATGATGGTAAAAACTGTTTCCTGTAATCTGTTCTTTGGCATTTTTCTTAAATCCTCCTGTTATGTAAAATAAATATAGCTGTAACGAGTAGTTACAATAGGCTCTTGACAGCTGCGATAATTGAAAAAGGCTTGAAGTGTATACAAGGCTTCATGCACGTAAAAGCGCAAAAAAAATAGACAGAGGGAAACTTTCGTCTCGCTCTGTCTAAGCTGCAACTACCATTAATTGTCGATAGTTTATCACAGATAGAATACAAAAATCAATAGGAAGTTGGTACTATAGAAAATATGATAATAAAAGATATCGAATTTAAATTAAAAGACGGCAGAACTGCCATTTTGCGAAGTGCAAATGAAAAGGATGCCAAAGCTCTTATAGAGTACATGAAAAAGTCAACCGGTGAAACGGATTTCTTACTGAGGACACCGGAAGAATGTGAGACACGGACCATCGAGCAGGAGATTGATTTCATAAATAGCTGCAATTTGTCGGATACACATACGCTGCTGGTTTGTGAAGCAGATGGAAAAATTGCCGGAAATTGCATGGTCTGGTGGAATAAACGCGCGAAAACCGGACACAGGGCAAATGTGGCAATCGGTTTGCTGAGCGAATTTTGGAATCAGGGGATCGGAACGAGAATGTTCCGGGAAATGATAAAAATAGCAGAAAGCAATCCGAATATATTGCAGATGGAATTGGATTTTATTGAGGGCAATAGCAGGGCGAGAGCACTTTATGAGAAGATGGGCTTCAGGATAACTGGCATCAAATTTAATTCTATCAGACAAAATGACGGAACCTTGTGCAATGAGTATTCAATGATAAGGGAAATTAGTAGATAAGCAAACTTTTTATAAAAAGCCACAATATGTATTTTAGCGAGTACCAGAGAGTTTATACCTTGTAAACGTTTACTATTATGTTATACTGTAATCATTGCCGGGCATACTAATGTGTGAATGTGAACGGTAAACGGAAAAAGTAATAAGAACAGCAGGAGAAGGATTTTATGCTGTATCATAAATAAAAATGAGGTGAAAATCGTGCTTAAAGCAGAAAACTTAACTTTAAACGTAGATGATGAGGGCGGAAAGAAATGCCTTCTGAACAATATATCATTTCAGGTAGAGGACGGAGAAATGCTTGTCATCACCGGACCAAACGGAGGTGGAAAATCCACTCTGGCAAAGACCCTGATAGGTATTCAGACACCGGACAGTGGAAAGATTATACTTGACGGACAGGATATCACAGAGCTCGACATCAATCACAGGGCAAATGCGGGAATAGGCTTTGCATTCCAGCAGCCACCGAGATTTAAGGGAATGACAGTCATGAAGCTGCTCAAGCTTGCCGCAAAGGATGAGCTTTCAGACAAGGAGTGCTGCGACCTTCTCACCGCGGTAGGACTCTGTGCAAAGGATTACATTTACCGCCAGATTGACGGCACACTCTCAGGTGGAGAGATGAAGCGAATTGAGATTGCATCAGTGCTTGCCAAGGAGCATTCGCTTTGCATATTTGACGAGCCGGAGGCTGGAATCGATCTGTGGAGCTTTTCAATGCTCATACAGAAATTCGAGGAAATCCATACTGAGAAAAAGCAGAGCCTCATAGTGATTTCACATCAGGAGAAAATCATAAATATGGCAGACCGCATCATGATAATTGATGGCGGAGAAATCAAGAAAATCGGCACAAATGACGAGGTGCTGCCTTATCTCAATGGTGTACAGAAATGTCACAAATGCGTAGAGAGACTGGAGGGAAGAGCATAATATGGTAAAGCTTGACAACGTAACAGAGGGCGTATTGGACGTCATAAATGATAATAAATTCAGTCAGACAGGTGCCTTTAATCTGCGTGAAAACGGCACATCAATCTGCCACGGAGACAGCGAGCATATCAAGATAAAGAAAAAGACGGACAAGCCCGGCATTGATATTTATATTGATGGAAAGACGGACGGAGAGGCTGTCTATATCCCAGTAGTACTCAGCAAATCAGGCATGACAGACCTTGTATACAACGATTTCTATGTGGAGGATGGCGCAGATGTAAGGATTGTGGCAGGCTGCGGAATCCACAACAGCGGCTGCAACGAGAGCAGACACGACGGCATCCATACCTTCCATGTAGGCAAAAATGCGAATGTACGTTATGAGGAAAAGCACTACGGAGAGGGAAACGGAACAGGTGCGAGAGTACTCAACCCTGTAACAAATATATTTGTGGGTGAGAATTCTGTTTTCACTCTTGATACAGCACAGATAAAGGGTGTTGATTCTACAGTCCGTGAGACCAATGTGGAGCTTGGAAAGGACGCAAAGCTTTATGTCACAGAGCGTCTCATGACAGATGGAGAGCAGAAGGCGGAGTCAAATATCGAGGTGCAGTTAAACGGAGAGGACAGCTCTGCACAGATTGTTTCCAGATCCGTAGGAAAAGGAAACTCTGTCCAGACATTCCATCCAAATGCCATCGGCAACAGCAAATGCCAGGCTCATATCCAGTGTGATTCCATCATCATGGATCATGCAGAGGTCGGTTCAATCCCTGAAATCAGGGCAAAAAATATCGATGCGGCTATCATACATGAGGCAGCAATCGGCAGGATAAACGACGAGCAGCTTCTCAAGCTCCGTACACTCGGACTTACAGAGGAAGAGGCAGAGGAAGTTATCATACAGAATTTCTTAAACTAAATCAGGCGTAAATAGAAACCCCGGAGCGTGATATTGATATGCTATCAAAGCATACAATACGCTCCGGGGTTTATTTTATGTTACTGTTCATGCCTGACAGTGTGACCAGTAACTATTTTACAACGGCAACCGGTTACTACAAAAATGCAAATCAGCATAAATGGTTTATATGATACGAATTATTATTAACTGTAATCTTGACATAAACAGTAAACAACAGTAAAATGAAACCAAAACAGTAAACAACAGTAAAAGACAGTAAAACAAATTCAAAACAGTAAACAACAGTAAAAATGGGAGGCTGATATGCAAAATCCATTCACGCTTACATTTGGAAGAAGTCCACTAGAGTCGGTAGACCGTCCGGTACAGATTAATGAGATAATTGAGAATTTTACAGCGGATACAATAAATCAGCAGATGTTTATAATTACCGGTGTGCGAGGTTCAGGAAAAACAGTAATGATGACAGAAATTTCGCATAGGCTAAGAGAAAATGATGACTGGGTGGTTATAGAACTCAATCCGGCAACAGAGCTGCTGCCTGCAATGCTTTCAAAATTGAATAGTGATAATATATGTGCGGGACTTATAAAATCGGCAAAGCTCGATCTATCATTTTTCGGTTTTGGAGTATCTATAGAGGGGACACAGCCGATTACAGATGCAGAGACAGCTATTATAAAGATTTTGGAAAGGCTTAAAAAGAGTGGTAAGAGACTGCTTATTACGATAGATGAGATGACAAATAGTGAGTACATGAAGGTTTTTGCTGGAGCCTTTCAGATATTTGTAAGACAGGAGCTGCCTGTATTTCTATTAGGAACAGGATTGTATGAAAATATTGAGGAGCTTCAGAATGAGAAGAGTCTTACATTTTTGTACAGAGCACCTAAAATCCAGCTCAAACCATTAAATAACGCAGCAATAATCAATAAGTATAAAACTATTTTTAACATATCTCCAGAGAAAGCAGCACAGATGGCGGGGCTGACCAAAGGATATCCTTTTGCATTTCAGGTTTTAGGATATCTGACGTGGAACAATGGTGGCGACTACAATGGCATTTTGGGCGAGTATGAACAGTATCTGAGCGAATTTGTATATGACAAAATCTGGTCGGAGCTTTCTCAGAAGGATCGCATGGTTGCAAAGGGGATTGCAGATGTACAAAGCGGAAAAATAAAAGAAATCAGGGATGCAATTGGGATGGAGACAAACGAATTCAATCCGTATCGTAAGCGCCTTATAAAAAAGGGAATTGTATCGGGAGAGATACGGGGATATGTGTATTTTACGCTGCCGCTTTTTGAGGAATATGTGATTGAAAATTATTAAAATGAGCACAGATTCAGCAGATTAAAATAAGGAGTCAAAATGAAAGCGTATTATCATCTACCGGGATTGTTTGAATTTTATGAATTATACAAAGAATTTCTCCCACTGTACCGCAAGCACCGGGAATATTTCTATGACTGGTGCGACATAGGCTCAATATACGGTGCACCGGCAGACTGCATATGGGGCGGAGGCCGCGTCGGTTTTGGTGAGCACGATCCGAAGGAAGTGCTTAAGCTGATGCAGGAATATGGGATATCCGCGAGACTTACCTTTAGCAATTCATTGCTTACTAAGGAGCATCTTCCTGACAAAAAATGTAACGAACTGTGCAGGATATTTGATATAGGCAGAGATAATGAGCGAAGCAGGGGCTTTGGAAACGGCATAATCATCTACTCAGATATTCTGCTTGATTACATAAAAGGAAACTACCCTGACTTTTATTTTGTGTCTTCAACCACAAAGGTTCTGACGGATTTCAGTGAATTTAAAAATGAGCTAAACAGAGAGGAATTCCGCTATGTAGTACCGGATTTCAGGTTGAACAAATCATTTGACAATCTGAAAGCACTATCACAGCATCAAAAGGAAAAAGTAGAATTTTTGTGCAATGAGTGCTGCTGGTTTGGCTGCACGGACAGGAAGAAATGCTACGAGACGGTTAGCCGCAAAAATCTGGGCGAGGATTGCCCGGAGCACTATTGCACTGCGCCTGATGCGGGGCAGGGATATCTCTTTTCGAAGGCGATGGAAAATACCGGCTTTATCGGAATAGATGATATAAAAAACACTTATCTGCCGATGGGCTTTAGCAATTTTAAAATAGAGGGCAGAGGGCTTGGAAGTGCCATGATACTTGAATTTCTGCTTTACTATATGACGAAGCCACAGTATCAGATACATGTCAGAGAGCACATTTATCTCGATAATATGCTGGATTTATTTTGAAATATAAAAACTATACATTAACGACAACAGGAAGGATGATTCTCAAAAATGAATATTAGAAGAGCACAGGAAAAAGACATACCAAGATTTATAGAATTGTTAGAGCAGGTGCTTCAGATCCATGCCGATATCAGACCGGATGTTTTTATCCCAGGAACGACAAAATATACAAATGAAGAGCTTGCAGAAATGATAAAGGACGATACAAAGCCGATATATGTTGCGGCAGATGATGACGATGTATGCATGGGATATGCATTCTGCCAGATAAGACAGCAGCCGTTTTCCAACAATATGGTGCCGTTTACATCACTTTTCATAGATGATCTGTGTGTAGATGCAAAGACCAGAGGACAGCATATCGGAGAGCAGCTTTTTGAATATGTCAAGAATGAGGCAAAGCATCTCGGCTGCTACGAGGTCACCCTCAATGTATGGAGTGGAAACACATCTGCTGAGAAATTTTATGAGAAGATGGGGCTTAAGACAAAGGAACGCCAGATGGAGTATATTTTATAGAAAACCAGAATGCCGACTAATCTAAATTAAGACTTTAGATTAGTCGGTGTTTTTGACTGCTTACACATCTAATAACAACTATAATAAGGTTATCAATCGAATTTATATAATGCGAGTATTATACGTGATTTTATGTTATTAATGTGCAAAAACACACCGGTTTACGATTTTAATGCATAGTATTACTTAAAAAATGTGCAGATACTGATTGAGTATCTGCATATTTTTTGATAAAATATATGCAGATACAGGAGGACAATATGCATATATTTGACTATTCTTTTTTAGATGAGGGCTTATTACCGGCTGAGATAGTTAATCTTACAGCAACAATTACTGCATTTAATGCTATATCATATACGCGTAAGGAAAGCAATAAAAGTATATATACTGAGCTGGAAAAGATCGCAAGAGTACAATCTGTTAAAGGCTCTAATGCGATAGAGGGTATTGTTACAACAGACGCACGTATAAAGCAGATTGTTGACGGTGACAGTGCTCCTCTTAATCATGATGAGCGTGAGATCGCAGGGTATAGGGATGCACTGGATGAGATACATTCTAAGCATGATCAAATGTCATTTAGTGAAAATATGATTCTGCATATACATGAAACTATGACAAATCTTGCAGGATATGAGCTGTCAGGAAAATACAAAACGGAAGACAATCTGATAATGGAGATTGATGAAAGAGGAAGGCGTAGAGTTAGCTTCACACCGGTTTCTGCGGCAGATACAGGCGAAGCAATGCAGCAGCTTGTACTTGCATATATGGATGCAAGGGATAATCCAAAAATAAACAAATTGTTACTGATTCCATGTGTGATATTGGATTTTTTATGTATTCATCCGTTTTCGGATGGTAATGGCAGAGTATCCAGATTATTATCATTGTTTTTACTTTATAAAAGTGGATATGATGTTGGAAAATATGTATCTTTTGAGGAACAAATCAATGAGTCAAAGGATTTTTACTACGAGGCATTGCAGGAGTCATCTATAGGATGGCATACAAATGAGAATTCATATTTTGAATATATGAAAAATTTTCTGTCTATGCTCTATAAATGTTACAAAGAATTGGACAAAAGATTTTCTACTGTAAATGGGAAAAAACTTAAAAAAACAGAAAGAGTTGAGCAAACAGTTTTAAACAGCGTGCTTCCGGTCTCAAAAGCCGAAATCTGTGATATCCTTCCTGATGTGAGTCCGTCTACAGTAGAAGCAGTGCTTGGCAAAATGGTAAAAACAGGTTCTGTTATGAAATTAGGGCAAGCAAGGGCAACGAAATATGTCAATGCAAAATATATCAAATAATGGGGGAATATATTTTATGCAGAATGCCATTAAATATGGT
>ENA-UACJ01000435-UACJ01000435.1-human-gut-metagenome-genome-assembly--contig:-NODE-435-length-12202-cov-6.168025_pt1 | contig 12202 bp, 8 predicted proteins | sample MGYA00243880_ERZ654227 | MGnify/ENA primary metagenome ERZ654227 (study PRJEB26926, sample SAMN06165172) | human gut metagenome | biome: ENVO:00009003; feature: ENVO:2100002; material: ENVO:00002003... | reverse complement strand
AGGTTGGAAAGATACCGTGGACACTCATACATTTTAAAAAATACAAGTGGGTAAAAGATTTGACAAGATAATGGAAAATGTATGAAAACAAGCGTGTGCACAGGGAGTAGATCGGATTTAGCGCTAAACTGATTTGAACAAAAAGAGGATATTGAATTGCGGCATCGGCTGTCAAGGGATAACGTAATTTATATGAGAGGGGGTATTTCATGCAGGAAATATACAGAGTAAAGACAAGTCCGGTGGCATTATCGGACAATATGATAATAGGTGAAAAATACAGGATTACATTACTGACAGAGGCGCTTGTCCGTCTGGAATACAGTGAAGATGGCGTATTCGAGGATAGGGCAACACAGACAGTATTGTTCAGGGATTTTCCAAAGACCGGCTATCATGTGGTGCGTAACGCTGATGGAATTGAGGTTCATACATCAATGCTGCACCTGATATATAATGAGAAGGAGTTCTCATCACACGGACTGAGTATACAGATTAAGGGAAACCTGAGCGCATATCACAGCATCTGGCATTATGGCGAGAAGGTGCATGATTTGCAGGGTACAGCGCGTACACTTGATGACGTAAACGGAGAGGTTGAGCTTGGACACGGTGTCGTTTCACGCTTTGGATATTCAATTCTTGATGACAGTAAATCACAGATTTTACTTGACGATGGATGGATTGAGCCAAGAAAAAAAGGTGTGTCTGATTTGTATTTCTTTGGATATGGACATGATTATAAACAGGCGCTCAATGATTTTTACAGGCTTTGCGGCAAGACTCCGATGCTTCCGCGATATGCACTGGGAAACTGGTGGAGCAGATATTATAAATACTCAGAAGAAAGCTATATGGAGCTGATGGACAAATTCGATGAAAAGAATATCCCGTTCACAGTAGCTGTAATAGATATGGACTGGCATCAGGTTGATGTGGACCCTAAATACGGAAGCGGCTGGACAGGATATACTTGGAACAAAAAGCTTTTCCCGGATCCGAAGCGCTTTCTTGGAAAGCTCCATGACAGAGGAATGCATACTACCTTAAACGTACATCCTGCGGATGGTGTGCAGGGCTGTGAAGAAATGTATGTTGATATGGCAAAGGAAATGGGCGTGGACTATGAAAATGAGGACCCGGTTGTATGTGATCCGGCAAGCCCAAAGTTTATGGATGCATATTTTAAGTATCTTCACCATCCGAGAGAGGCTGAAGGTGTGGATTTCTGGTGGATTGACTGGCAGCAGGGCAGCAACTGCAAGGTTGAAGGATTGGATCCGCTATGGATTTTTAATCATTTTCATTATCTCGATAATAAAAGAGACGGCAGGCGTCCAATGACATTTTCGCGCTATGCAGGTCCGGGAAGCCATAGATATCCGATTGGATTTTCGGGAGATACACATATTACATGGGAGTCGCTTGATTTTCAACCGTATTTTACAACGACAGCGACAAACATCGGATATGGATGGTGGAGCCATGATATTGGTGGACATATGCTTGGCTACAAGGATGATGAGCTGACAGCCAGATGGACACAATATGGTATATTCTCTCCGATAATGCGTCTGCACAGCTCATGCAGCGAATTTAACGGCAAGGAGCCGTGGCGATTTAAAAAAGAGACTGAGGAAGCGATGGAGGCAGCGCTCAGACAGAGGCATTGTATGATTCCGTATCTGTATACTATGAACTATCGCAGCTATGCCGAGAATATGCCGCTGATTGAGCCTATGTATTATGAGTATCCTGAAAATGCAGAGGCTTATGAGGTAAAGAATCAGTATTTCTTTGGCAGCCAGCTTATGGTAGCACCTGTTACAACTCCACGTATTAAGGGACTTAATGTGGCAAAAACCAAAGTATGGTTCCCGGAGGGCATCTGGTATGATATCTATACAGGCATGCGCTATGATGGTGGAAGAATGCTGGAGGTTTACAGGGATTTGAGCAGCATACCTGTGTTTGCGAAGGCTGGAGGCATACTTGTGTGTGCAGATGCTGATGAGCTTGATGCAAGATCTGTTATCAAAAATCCTGATGTATTATGTGTCAGAGTATTCCCGGAGGCTGATGGTGAGTTTGAGCTATACGAGGATGACAATGAATCCTGCGGATATGTGGATGGCAGATGTGTGACCACAGCTATGAAATATTCTGCGGATAAAGATATGTTTGTCATTTCTCCGGCAGATGGAGATACATCATTAATACCTGACAACAGAACCTATAAGCTTGTCTTTGAAAGAAGAACCGAGGCAGCAGCCGATAAGGTAAAGGTATCCGTGGACGGTAAAGAGGTATGGGCAAAGAATAAATATGATAAAGAAAACAGAAAGCTCATCGTTACTGTAAATGCATCGACAGCGAGCAAAATAAGCGTTGCAATATCGAAAGACACAGTAGCGCTTGATAATCAACTCGAAAAAAGATGCTTTGATTTCCTGAATCAGGCAGAGATAGGCTTTGTGCTAAAGGATGAAATCTACGGTCTTATTACATCGGGAAAGAAAACAACAGTGATTTTATCAGAGCTCAAGGCAAAGGAGCTTGATACAGAGCTGTATGGTGTATTGACAGAGATACTTACAGCCTGAGGCAGTCACCGGTCATACTAGGTGTGACCGGTGACTTTCTTTGTTGTAAAAATTAAAAATGGATGATACTATTATAGTAAACGGAAGTATTTTTATAAGAAACATCAGGAGAAACTATATAATTCAATGGAGGATTATGCAATGGGAAATTCATATAAGAACTGTAAAATACAGGACAACACAGCAGAGCTGATCTACGAGAACGGCAGTCTGTTTGTTACCATATTTGAAAACAACATAGTGCATGTCGCACAAAAACCCGGCATCGAAAGTGTTGCAATCGAGGAGGGCTTTATTCCGAAGGCTGCCACACCGAACGTGACCTGCAAGGATACATCTGATGCCAAGGGGACCGCAGCAGAAGCCGCTGTAAGCGATGCAGCAGTTAAAGCAGTCATAAGTGCAAGGGATATTACTGTAAATGTGAAGGATAACGAGAAGCTTGATATTTATTACAAAGGGAAGCTTGTGCTTTCAGATTATGAAAAAGCACGCAAAAAGAGTGAGAAGAATCCGTACGAGGATCTTGCCATCGCAGAGCTTGAGGGACATACTGTCGGAAAAGATGAAGAAAAAACTGACTCTGTTACCATCATCAAAAAGCTTGGAAAGGATGATGCTATTTACGGTCTGGGAGATAAGCCGGGATGCCTCAACAAGCGTGGATATTCATATGTAAACTGGAACACGGATGATCCTGCGCCACATGTGGACAGCTTCAAATCGCTGTACAAATCCATACCATTTTTTATCGTGTTGGGCGATGAATATTGCTATGGAATTTTTGCGGATAATACCTACAAGACAACCTTTGATTTCGGTTATGAAAACACAGATTACTATTTCGTCGAGCATGAGAAGGGCGAGCTGGACTACTATTTTATGCCGGGAAATGATATGGCAGAGGTGGTAGGACTTTATACATCACTGACAGGCACCACACCGCTTTATCAGAGATGGATATACGGCAGTCATCAGAGCCGCTGGGGCTATTACACACAGGATGAGGTGCTTGATATAGCTGACAAATTCCGCGAGCTTGATATCCCATGCGATGTGATACATATGGATATCGATTACATGAACGGCTACAGGGTATTCACCTTTGATGACAAGAAATTCCCGGATGTAAAGGGCCTTTCAGAGAAGCTTGCTGACAGGGGTGTAAAGCTCATATCCATCATTGACCCGGGTGTGAAGAAGGATGAGGACTACTTCATGTACAAAGAGGGTATGGAGATGGATGCATTTGCACATGATACAGATGGCAGTGTATATGAAAATGCTGTCTGGCCGGGAACATCGGTATTTCCGGACTTCACAAAGCAAAGCGTCAGAAGCTGGTGGGGAGACAAGACAAAGATACTTCTCGAGCACGGTATCAGTGGCATATGGAATGATATGAATGAGCCTGCAAGCTTCAACGGACCACTGCCGGATGATGTGCAGTTTGAGTATGGAGCACATGAAAAGGTTCATAATATTTACGGACATTTTATGGCAAAAGCCACATATGAGGGACTTGCGAAAAATGATGGTGGAAAACGTCCGTTTGTACTTACCAGGGCTGCATATGCCGGAAGCCAGAAATACTGCGGTGGCTGGACCGGAGACAATCACAGCATCTGGGCGCATATAGCACTTTCACTCGAGCAGGTGTGCAATCTGTCAGTCAGCGGACTTGCCATGTGTGGCAGCGATATAGGCGGTTTCGGAAGTGATACTACACCGGAGCTTCTTGTCAGATTTTATGAGGCAGCAGTATTTGTGCCGTTTTTCAGAAATCATTCAGCGATGGGAACACGCAGACAGGAGCCTTGGCAGTTTGACGAGACTACGATAGATGCAGTCAGAAAGACAGTAAAGCTCAGATACAGATTTATCCCATATATCTATGATCTGGCACATGAGTGTGAAAAGACAGGAGCACCTATCGTGCGCCCGCTCGTATACGAGTATCCTGCAGATAAGCATGTGAGAAATATTTCCGATGAATATATGCTCGGAAGCTTTGTACTGGTTGCACCTGTGATCGCACCGGGCAAGGAGGCAAGAGAGGTTTACCTGCCGGATGGCGACTGGTATGATTACTACACAGGCGAAAAATACAGTGGCGGCAGATATATTTTAGCAGATGCACCACTTGATAAAGTACCTGTCTTCATAAAAGCAGGAGCCATTATCCCTGTTGCAGACGGAGAAATCCGCTCTACAGAGGACATTACAGAGGATAAGATCAGCATACTGACATATCCGGGCAAGGGCAGCTTTGTGCATTATCAGGATGACAATGAGACGTTTGCATACAGAAACGGTGCGTATAATGCTGTTGAGTATACCTTGGATGGGGAGACGCTCGAGAAGAGGGTGTTGCATAAGGGATTGTAAAAATACATAACCTTAAATTTAAAATTCAATATCAACCTCAACAGGGCAGTGGTCTGAACCGAGCACATCGGTATGGATTGCTGCCTTTTGCAGCTTATCATTGATGCGCTTTGATGTGATAAAGTAGTCTATACGCCAGCCTGCGTTCTTCTCGCGAGCCTTAAAACGGTATGACCACCAGGAATATATACCCTCGGCATCCGGATAAAAATATCTGAAGGTATCGGTAAAGCCGGAACATAAAAGCTCCGTCATTTTAGCACGTTCCTCATCTGAAAAACCTGCATTCTTGCGGTTTGTTTTTGGATTTTTCAGGTCGATTTCATTGTGTGCGACATTCAGATCACCGCACAGTACGACAGGCTTTTTGGTATCAAGAGTTTTAAGGTATTCACGGAAATCATCTTCCCACTGCATACGGTACGGCAGCCTTTTCAGTTCATTCTGTGAGTTTGGAGTATAGCAGGTTACGAGATAGAAATTGTCATATTCGAGTGTGATGACACGTCCTTCCCTATCATGCTCCTCAATGCCTATGCCGTAAGACACAGATAATGGCTCATTTTTGGCAAAAATGGCTGTGCCGGAATAGCCTTTTTTCTCGGCGTAATTCCAGTACTGGTGATAGCCCGGCAGGTCAAGGTCAATCTGTCCCGCCTGCAGCTTGGACTCCTGTATACAAAAGAAATCAGCGTCTATACTGTTAAAAAAATCAAGGAAACCTTTCTGGACGCATGCGCGCAGTCCATTTACATTCCACGATATAAATTTCATGTCTTAGTCCTCCATATCACTGCAATCTCCTAATAAAATAACAAAATCGCATTTTCTTTTTGGCAATTTTACTACAAAATCGCATTTTTTAAAAGAGGTTTGTATCTGCAGATTGAACTTTTTCCATAAAATACGTATAGAGTAAGAAAATACGCAAGTAAAATTTCTTACAGCACATCGCTTCCATCAGGAATCTTTGAGATGATAGTTCGGTTGATCCTGATTAAGAATAATGTCGAAACAGTAAAGGATATCACCTCTGCTATCGGGAAAGCCCACCATACAGCGTGAAGTCCACCAAGCTTTGAAAGGATGTATGCTGCAGGAATTAAAACCACAAGCTGACGCATGATTGATACGATCATGGAAAAGACTGCTTTTCCCAAAGCCTGGAATACTGTGCCGACGATAATACAAAACCATGCAATGAGGAAATGCACTCCGATTATTCTGAGCGCCGGAACACCGATTTTGAGCATATCGTCAGAGGCGCTGAACATTCCAAGAAGCACCTTTGGTATGAACTCAAAGCAGGCAAAGCCAACGAAGAGCAGACAGAATGCGGTTATCAGGCTGACCTTTATTGTCTTAACCATACGCTTTCTGTTCTGTGCACCGTAGTTGAAGGCGATGATAGGTGTGATTCCGTTGTTCAGTCCGAATACAGGCATAAAGAAGAAGCTCTGCAGCTTGAAATAAACACCGAAAACAGCAGCGGCAGTCGATGAAAAGCCGATAAGTATTCTGTTCATGGCATATGTCATTACTGAGCCTATAGACTGCATGATGATCGACGGAATACCGATAGCATAAATGGTTCCCATGATTTTGAAATCCGGGCTGTAGCCCTTGAAGCTCAGGCTGATTTCATGATTGAATTTGTGGTTGCAGACAAAAGCAACAACGGCGGCTACGCACTGTCCCACAACGGTTGCCACGGCTGCACCGGTAGCACCGAGCTTAGGGAAGCCAAGCAGTCCAAAGATCATGATAGGATCCAGAATGATATTTGTGATGGCACCGCAAAGCTGTGAGGTCATGCTGAAAATAGTTCTTCCTGTCGAGGTAAGCACCCTCTCAAAATAGATTTCCGCAAAAATACCAAATGAAAAAATCATAACAGTACTCAGGTAGCTCACACCCATATCCATGATTTCGACATCAGCATTTCCAATCTGACTCATGTAAAAAGGCTTTACGATTGTAAGTCCGAGAATCAGAAATATTACGTAGCTGAATGCATATAGTACGGCACCGTTGATGCCGATTTTGTTGGCCTCGTCGTATTTATGGGCGCCGAGTGACTTTGACAGCAACGCGTTTACACCTACACCTGTACCGGTTGCGACAGCGATGATGAGTGTCTGCAAAGGGAAGGCAAGTGAAACTGCCGTGAGTGCGTTTTCGGACAGCTTTGCAACGAAAATACTGTCCACGATGTTGTATAGAGCCTGTACGAGCATGGAAATCATCATAGGCAAAGACATGTTAAAGACAAGTCTGCCTATAGGCATGGTTCCCATCTTGTTCTCTGTTACAGGGGCTGAATTTGTTTCCTGACTCATAATTCCTCCTATTGTAAATGATTGTAATTTAAACTTCCGGCATTATATATGTAGGAAGCTTTAGTTATTAAAATTAAAATCACCGGTAGATTAGCCGGTGTTTAAAATGTGCAACAAAGCGCCAATTACATATAATACCATGACTGCAGGATACTTTCAAGGTATTATATAACTGTTAAATCATATCATAATAGTTAATGAAAAAATGCCTCAAAAAGTATAGCATTGCAGGGTATAAATTACAATAACCGCTTGACAAAATGACAGAGAGATATATAATTAGTTCAAAAATGAATAATTCAAAAATGTATAACAAAGCAGCAAAATAGGAAAAGGAAAGAAGGAATATCACATATGAAATTTAACTTTGAGTTTGCAGAGAAAATTTCGCGAACCTACAGTGATGAGTGCAGACCACTGTGTCATGAGCTAAAGCTTCCACAGACAGCCTTTGATATACTCATGTTTCTGGCGAACAATCCGGAATATAAGACGGCAAGGGATATAGTTGAAATAAGAAAAATCAAGGCAAATCTTGTGTCTGTAAATGTTGATAAGCTTGTGAATGAAGGCTATTTGGAGAGAAAACCTGTGGAAAATGATAGGAGGAAGACGGAGCTTGTCTGTACAAAAAAGGCCGGGACTGTCATTGAAAGAGGAAGGCGTATACAGCAGCAGTTTACAGCAGATCTGTTTGCAGGGATAGATGAGGAGCAGAAAAGGCAACTGACGATTGTTATGGAACAGCTTGAGAATAATATGGATGAAATAATCAGGAGGAAATCACACAAATGAGCACATTAATAACTATAATAGTAACATTTTTTGCCGGTATGGGCGCAGGCCTTGGAACCGGCTTTGCTGGACTAAGCGCAGCAGCAGTAATAAGCCCTATGCTCATTACATTTTTGGGAATGGACCCTTATATGGCAGTGGGAATAGCCCTGTCGTCTGATGTACTTGCCAGCGCAGTGTCAGCCTATACATATGGAAAGAACAAGAACCTTGATGTAAAAAACGGGCTCATAATGATGGTAATGGTTTTATGCTTCACGGTTGTCGGAAGCTATGTATCAAGCCTTGTGCCGTCAGCAACAATGGGCAGCTTTTCGGTATTTATGACATTTTTACTCGGAATCAAGTTTATAGTCCGTCCTGTCATGACAACAAAGGAGGCCATGCAGGGAGTTTCAGCTAAAAAGAGAGCTGTCCAGTCAATCATCTGCGGCGTGCTTATCGGATTTATCTGTGGCTTCATAGGTGCGGGAGGCGGTATGATGATGCTCCTCATCCTCACATCAGTGCTTGGCTATGAGCTTAAGACTGCAGTTGGAACGAGCGTATTTATCATGGCATTTACAGCCTTTACAGGAGCTGCCTCGCACTTTGCCATCGGTGGAAAACCGGACGGGTTTGTGCTGATTTTATGTATTGCATTTACACTCCTTTGGGCGAGAATTGCAGCGGTCTTTGCAAACAAGGCATCCGCAAAAACCTTAAACCGTGCCACAGGTATTGTGCTTGTAATACTTGGCATCGTGGTATTTGCATTTTCACTTCTGAGCTGATTTTTCTTGAATATATAACTGTAAGCCCCGGCTGCCCGACCGGCACACACAGCTTCCCCCGCGTGCGAATAGCGAAGCTGCTTAGATACTGTAGAAATTATGCCATGAAACACAGAAACGCTCCTGCATGGACGCAGGGGCGAGGAGAACCGCGCCACGGACGGCGCGTTTCGACGGTTTCGTCAGGCATAGAAGCTCTTCAAGCATAATTTCGTACAGTATCTTAGCAGCGCAGCGTAGCACGCGGGGGAAGCTGTGTGTGCCGGTCGGGCAGCCGGGACTTACATCATTACATAAAACAAGAAAAAATCATCATATGTATTTTAAGGGGATTGCGAAAAAAATCTACCATTTTGTGCAAAACCACATATTTAATAGAAAGATTCACATAAAGATTATTGAGAATACAGTATTGTGCCCTTAGAAAAATAGTACTATACTAAATTCATCTGACGAATTCAGACTTGAGTATAAATAATAATATGATTAAAGGGTCAAAAGGTATCATAAGATAGGAGGAAATAACAAACTATGTCTTCAAAAAAAGATGCGATGAAAAAGAAATTGGAAAACATGCATTTGGGTGAAAGGATTAACTATGGCTATAGAATGGTTATTACCATGATGCTTATTTCGGGACTGCTTTCGATTGCGGTCATTGGTGTGTTGTTTTTCAATATGTTAAACTATGTAAACAAGGTAAATGCTGCCGATCAGGCGGTTAAGACATGTAGAATAAATGTAAATGCAGCGGCTAGAAATGTAAGAGAGATGGCACTTAATCCTGACAAATCAACATATGACGACTATGAGCAGGGCGCAAAAGAAAAGCTTGAAGATGTTGATGTGCAGTTAAAAACAATAAAAAAATCAGGTATCGTTCCTGAGGATCAGTATAATGAATATTCAAAGGCTCTTTCTGACTGGGCGAATATCGGATACTCAATCATGGATAAGATTAAAGCCGGACAGAAGGATGAGGCTGTTGATCAGATTATCAATGAGTGTACACCAAAGTTAAATAAAACAGTTGAGCTTGCAAAGGAAATCAACAAGCTGACTGACGAAAGAAGCCATCAGGCAGTTGTAAGGACATATGTATGTGCTGCAGTCGGACTCATAGTCATCATTATCTGTCTGATATGTGCATGGCAGTTGACAAAGAGAACAGGAAAGATCGTGCTTGATACAATCCTTGAGCCATTACATGCAATCGAGGAAGTGGCAAAGGAGCTGACAGAAGGAAATCTTCACAGCACACTTGATTACCGTTCAGAGGATGAAATCGGTAGATTGGCACACAGCATGAGAAAGTCTATCCGTATTCTCGGCTCATATGTGGATGATATAGACAGGTCGATGAAGCTCTTTGCGGACGGACATTTTGATGCACAGCCGGAAGTAGAGTGGAGAGGCGATTTTGTAGGTATTTTACATTCATTTATGGAATTTGAAAAAAGTATGGCAGTCACCATAAAGGGAATCCAGAATGTATCAAGCGAGGTTTCAAGTGCGGCAGAGCAGGTAGCTGCAAGCTCAAATGACCTTGCAGACGGTGCAACCAATCAGGCTGCGGTTGTAGAGGAACTGACAGCGACGGTTGAGGGAGTTTCAGAGCAGGTGGAGCAGAATTCAAAGAGTGCAAAGGAAATCAGTGGAAGAGTGGATGAGCTTGGAGGTGCAATTTGGGAAAGCAATGGAAAGATGCAGGAGATGGTTACATCTATGCATGAAATAAACGAAGCCTCTAAACAGATAGATCAGATTATATCAACCATTAATGAGATTGCATCACAGACCAACCTGCTTGCATTAAACGCTTCTATTGAGGCAGCAAGAGCAGGGGAGGCAGGAAAAGGCTTTGCGGTTGTGGCAAATCAGGTAAATATGCTTGCCGATCAAAGTGCACAGGCTGCAAAGGAATCAGCTGCGCTTATAGAGACATCTGTGCAGGCTGTTGAAAAAGGCATGAATATTGCAGAGCAGACAGCTTCACAGCTTGAAGAAGTAGCAGAGAACTCTAAGGTGATTACAAAAGAGGTGACTAATATAGCTGATACACTGGAGACCCAGACCAGTGAGATCAAGCAGATTAACGAAGGAATTGAGCAGATCAATGATGTTGTACAGACCAATTCAGCAACATCACAGGAGTGTGCGGCTGCGAGCCAGCAGATGAGCAGTGAATCAGAAAATCTGAGTGAAATGATAGCAAAATTCAAAATCTCAGACATTGAAGAGTAATATAATAGAAGGTGAAATTTAATGAGGGCTTTTGATGCATATAAAATACTTGACGAGCAGGAGGCAGGAAGTCTGATAGACTTAATTGCACCTTGTATGGATGATTATCTGTATATTATAGATTTAAAGAATGATACACTGAGGATATCACAGTCAGCGGTAGAGCGTTTTATGCTTCCTGATAAATTTATGAATGATGCAACAAAGCATCTTCGTACATTGGTTTATGAGAAAGACCGTAAGCTGCTCGAAAATCACAAGCGTAAAATATATGATGGAAAAGAAAAAAGGTACAACGTGCTATGTCGTTTGATGAACAGCAAAAATCTCCCGGTATGGATTAACTGCCGTGGGGAGGTCATCAATGACGAGGCGGGGAAACCACGATATATTATAGGCTGCATGAACGAGACAGGAACAAGGCAGCGAGCTGACAATATCAGTGGGCTGTTAGGTGAAAAGGAGATGGCATCATATCTCTATTCACAGCCTAAAGAGAAGCTGTCAGGTTATTTCATACAGATTGGAATTGACGATTTTGGGATAATCAATAATGTTCAGGGTCAGATATATGGCAACTACATACTTAAAAGAGTGGCCGAATGCATAGCAGAATGTCTCTCAAGCGGTCAGAGAATATATCATCTTGTTACAGATAAGTATATGCTTGTGGATATGCTTAGCAAATCGCAGGATGATGTGGTGCAGTTGTTCAAAAGGATAGGTGAAAAAATTGATGAGTTTATAGTTGATGAAAACTATAAATCAATCTTTTCGATTTCTGCCGGAGTGACAGATATATCAACACTGGCAGAGGACGCAATAGAGTGCAGGAAAAAGTCGGATTTTTCTTTAAAATGCGCAAAAAAAAGAGACGGAGGAAGCCTTTATTTCTTCGAGGAAGAGGATTATAAAGTGTCATTGCGCAAAAATACCATCCTGAGTGCGCTTCGTAGCGCAACTGTAAATGATTTTGAAGGCTTTGAGGTATATTATCAGCCTATCTTAGATAGTGCCTGTCTCTTATACACATCTCCGAGCCCACGAGACTAGCGCTCAT
>ENA-UACJ01000423-UACJ01000423.1-human-gut-metagenome-genome-assembly--contig:-NODE-423-length-12500-cov-4.226276_pt1 | contig 12500 bp, 9 predicted proteins | sample MGYA00243880_ERZ654227 | MGnify/ENA primary metagenome ERZ654227 (study PRJEB26926, sample SAMN06165172) | human gut metagenome | biome: ENVO:00009003; feature: ENVO:2100002; material: ENVO:00002003... | reverse complement strand
TCTCGTGGGCTCGGAGATGTGTATAAGAGACAGTGCTTATACATTTTGTCTTTATCTTTTTCTGAAATATTTGCGACTGATATGAACTTACAATCCATATCTATTACTTTAGCAATATCTTTTTTGGGAATAATCTTATTTTCTCCCATAATACTATCTGTGCGAATTCTGTAATTATATCTTCCATCTAAAGAAAAAACCACCTTATTCGCCATCAAAAAAGACCTCGGTGTGTTCTCAACATCCTCGTAAATCAGTCCTTTGGCAAATGGGCAGCTTTTTGCAATATCACTTTTAATTAACTTGCCCCATGCAAACCATATCTCTCTTTCGAAGGCAAATTCCAACATTTCAATGCCAGTTCCCTCCACTATTTTATTGGTGAGGAGATCTGGAACATTTTTATTGTTGGTCCGCTTACATGTACATGCAACAATTTCCGCATTGTGAGTTACTGCACAAGATACCATCCATTCAATCGTGTCATCTTCTAAGTAATCATCACTGTCTACATAGAGTATGTATTCTCCTGATGCCTTAGATAGCCCCGCATTTCTTGCATCGGACAAACCACCATTTTTTTTATGGATAACAGTTATTCTATCATCTTGATTCTTCCACGCATCGCACATTATCGGGCACGAATCCGGAGACCCATCATCTACCAAAATAATTTCCAAGTTTTGATATGTCTGATTTACTATACTACTTACGCACTCATTCAGATATTCTTGGACATTATATATCGGTATAACAACACTGACTTTATGTATCTCTTTCATCTAATTGCCCTCCATTATCTCTCTACTCTAAAAGTGTTTTTAGTTTACACGTGGCTGCCTCTATAGAATAATTTCTTAAAAAGAAGTCATAATTTTCGGGGCAAAATCCATTTCCAAAATCAAGATTATTTATTGCTTTTGCAAATTCTTCTTCATTATTACAAACAATAATGCTTTTTCCAAGTAAGTTTCCGGCTAATTCTTTATAACCAATCAAGCTTTCATCTGTTCCTATAAATATCTTTCCATAGGATAGAGCTTCCGCTGTTTTCACTTTCATTCCTGCCCCCTCAAAAATAGGGCCAACAACAACATCTGCATCTTCATAGTAAGGTGACAAATCTTCTACTCGACCAAGAACCTTCACATTACTATTGTTACTAAATTCCTCCTTCAATAAGTCCATTCGGTTACCAACCAATGTAACTTCATAATTAATTTTAATAAGAGGCGTCACATTTTTAATAAACCATCTGAACCCGTTTACATTTGGATAATAGTATCCTCCTACAAACAAAATATTACATTTATCTGAATCAATTCTACTGCTCAGTTTTGGTGTTGGCAAAATAATGGGCAACAACATTTCTGGAGATTTATGATAATATTTTTGAAAGAGCTTTTCTTCCCGTTTGTTTAATACAATATTGACATCTGCATATCGGGCAGTTTTTCTTTCATTACTAACTAACGATATCTGAACCGGTATGGACTTAGGATTCTTTTTCGCCCACTCAACTGCAAGATATCTTTTTATATCATGATAGAATGATGCAACTTTGACTTTAGGACAGTATTTCTTTATGATCCTAATTGCATTTCCATAAATCGAGTCATCTAAGAAGAACAACTCTACATTTTCTCTATTAATCGTTTCTATAATTTCAGAAATAATTTCCGAATTAATTTTTCCTGTATTACCTTTTAATAAATTTATAAGTCTTATAGGTAGTTTATTTACGACTTTTTTTACCTGAATATCTTTTTGATCTGCGACCTCTTCTGTTCCGACCAGTGCAAAAACTATCACATTTTCTTTACCGAACGCTTGGTACAAGGCCTTAACATGCGTTCTGGCCAAGCTTTGTGCTCCACTTGCACTTCCAAACAAAAAATTTGCTACACACAGTACCTTTTTCATTTGAATCTCCACTACTATCTTTTCTTTAACACCGCTGGGTTCCCATAAGCGACACAATTATCTGGGACATCCTTAGTAACAACACTTCCAGCACCAATCACTACATTGTTTCCTATTTTAATTCCACCAATAACGGTGGCATTTGCGCAAATTGAAACATTATCTCCAATTGTAGGCGTAATCTCACTTCTTGAACCATTGCCTTTATTTCCAATAGTAACCCCTTGATAAACCGACAAATTTTTTCCTGCCTTATATAAATTCACAACTGTTCCATGTCCATGATAAATAGTGAGCCCCCCCCGATTTGTCCGTATATTTCCAAGTCTTGCTTGATTGGATATAAAATCTGAAATATCAAAGACAGACCTTTATTTTTGTCATGAATCCTATAATACACAATGTTTCTAAAGCACTTATTTCTCAGTAAGTTCTTATTTAAACTGCTCAAACTTATATCCGCAGAGCCTATGTACCAAAGATTTCTTTTCAAATCTTCTTCAATTATTTCATTTATTTTCAAGGCCAAACAAATTAGCAATACCGGAATGGTTCTAATATAGTTTATAAGATAAAATCCCCTCATCATGTTCCTCGCTCATTTCAATTAATTATATTCTCTGCTTATAAAAATCCAAAACATTAGCTTGAAATACACTAAAATCAAATTTTTCCTTGTATGTTATGTAAGCATGCTCTCCCATTTCTAATCGCTCTTTTTCATTTTGCGCCAATTCTATTACCTTTTCCGCAATTTCCTGTGCGCTACGTGGTGCAATCAAAAAACCGTTATTCCCATTTTCAATTATTTCTTTTGTTCCGTCTACCGCCGTTCCAATTACAGGTCTATGAACTGAGAAAGCTTCAATCGGTGTTAACGGAAGACCTTCCCACAGCGAACTTAGTACAATATAATCCATTTGGGCAATGATGTTTTGAATATCAGAGCGATATCCTAAAAAAACAATATTGTCTTGATTATATTCTTCTTCAACTTTTCGCTTCAAAGACTGTTCATCTTCGCCCTGTCCAACAACAACATACTTCAACTTATCTATTGATTCGTGCACCTTTTTATATGAATCAATAAAATATTCCATACCTTTTTGTTCGGAAAGTCGCCCTATATTTCCAACTATAATATAGCCATCTTCTTTTAACTTTTTCAAATAAGCATCCGGTTTAATAGATTCCATATAAGGTTTGACAGCATTATGTATTACTGCCACTTTATCTTTTGACAGATGGTAGTAATCAACCAAATTAGTCTTTACTTCTTCACCACATGCTATAACACTAGCATTTTTGTATGCAAATCTTGTAAGTCCATTCTTATCGGTAAATGTATTATGAGCCGTGGCAAAAAATTTCAAGCGACTATTCTGCTTTTTCAACAATGCAGTGTAAAATGCCGCCATTCTATGATGCACATGAATAATTGTAATTTCTTCTTTTTTTACAATTTTTTTTACTTGGCTCAGTGTTGAAAAAATTGTTTTTAAATCTTTTTTCTCTATATCCGGTATCGTGTAGTGTTTAATCCCCATAGTTTGTAAGCGTTTTTCATTTACTCCACCACATGAGCAAACCACAACTTTATTCACTACTGGATTTAATATTTCACAAAGCTGTAATACTACATTTTCAGTTCCACCAAGTCCCATTGTTCTTGTAAACAATAAAACATTTTGATTCTGTAGTGTTTCCATGACTCGCTCCAATCTAATACATTATTTTCTATACTTAATCGCTAGACCAAGAATCTTTCGATCATCCACCAAGTAACGTTTTGCCATCCGTTTGGGATCTTGAGTAATCCTAAATAGCCACTCCAACCCATGATTTGCCATCCAGCGTGGAGCCCTCTTAATATTTCCGGCCTCAAAATCGAAACTAGCCCCTAGCCCAAAAGAAATGGGAACTCCAAGCTCTGCACAATGATGATACATAAACTTTTCTTGCTTCGGACATCCCAAACCAACAATCAAAATATGTGGGGTTGCCTCTTTTATCATGGATTTAATTTTATCCATTTCCACAGGGTCTTTTTCAAAGCCGAATGGAGGAGAGTATGTACCAACGACCTGTAGGCCCTTAAATCTATTCATAAGATTTTCTGCCGCTTTTGCTGCCACGCCCTCTGCCGCACCCAAAAAGAACATCTTATATCCTTTTTCAGCAGCCATCTCGCAAAGAAGAGGAAACAAATCAGATCCAGATATCTTCTCCTTAATCGGTGTGCCGTACCAGTTAGCAATCCACAGCAGAGGTTTACCATCTGTCAGAATTAACGATGCATTCTTGTATACTGCCTGCAGTTCCTTATTTGTTTCAAGCTGCACAATATGATCCACATTAGGTGTCACCACATATGCGCTTTTTTTTCCTGAATCAGCTGATCAATGGCCCGCAATGTTTCCTGCATTGTCAGGTTATCAATCTCCGTATTCATAAATTTCATTCTTGCCATTTATTCATCCTCACCACTGACTGATTTAGCACCGAACCTTAATCAGCTCTGCATCTCCAACAACAAGACACCTGCCCAACCCAGCTGGTAAAAACAGCGTTTCACCCTTGCTGAATCGCATCGGTCTCTGTTCCGCATCCATCGTCTGCACTTCACCATATCCATCCAGGCACATTAACACCTGAAAAGATGCATCCATAACAGAGAATGCAAAACCTTTCGTTACTTGTATTCTTTCTGTTTCAAAATATTTACAACGGCAAAGTAGTTCACGAGAGCAGCCAGAATAGTATTTCACTATTCTCGGTTTCTGGCTCACATCTGGTGCAACTTTCATGTTCATAACCTGCACAGCCTTGTCAAAATGCAGCTCACGTTTTTTACCATTCTTATCTACGCGGTCATAGTCATAGACTCGATAAGTCACATTAGAACTTTCCTGAATCTCAGCCACCAGTATGCCCTTACCAATACCATGTACAGTTCCAGCTGGAACAAAATAGGTGTCTCCCTTGTGGACTGGACCTTTTTGCAAGTGTTTATCCAGTGTTCCTGTTTCAATCGCTTTCCGGAGAATTTCTTCCGTTACCTCATGCTGGAAACCATAAATCAGGCTGGCTCCTTCGTCAGCATCAATGACATACCACATCTCCGTCTTGCCGTTGTCGCCTTCATGCTCTCTTGCATAGTCATCACTAGGATGAACCTGAACGGACAAGTCTTTCTTTGCATCAATAAACTTAACCAAAACTGGAAGTTCACCATTTTCAACTTTTGTACCGAGGTACTCCGGATGTGCTTTCAGCACGTCGGCAAGTGTGTTTCCTTTATATGTACCATTTGCCACATAACTTGGACCGTCCGGATGAACCGAACACTCCCAAGTTTCTGCTAATGGTGTTAAATCAATTTTTTTACCATATTCTTCCCGAAGTCGAGTACCACCCCACAAATAATCTTTACCCGTCGGAATTAATTTCATGATTTCCATTACTCTGTCTCCCACTGTTTTTTATTCCTTCGGAAATTTAATCTTATCTGCAACGCTGATTTCTTCTCCAAGCTGTACTTCAATCATATCCAGTGCCGTAATAGCCTCCACTGTATGCTTGCAACCTGCCGCAATAGTAATTACATCACCAGTGCGAAGTACCTGCTCCATGCCGTCAACGATTGCCTTACCTTTACCAGAAACTACAGTCCATACTTCCTCACGGTAGTTATGCATATGGTAAGTCATATGCTCGCCAGCTCTCATGGAAACCTTGACTGTCATAGAGCCAGGCTGAATATCAATAACTGTATAAGTACCCCAAGACTTCTCAGCATACATTGCCTCTGTTTCGATTTTTTCCACATAAGGCTTCATATAACCGCTGCGTTCTTTATCAGCGATTAAGATACCATCACCACTGGCGGCAACAATCATATCCTTGCAACCCATGCAGAGAATCGGGATATTCAGCTCATTCACCACATTAGTATTCTCACAAGTTTCGTCCAGAATGACCTTACCCTTGGTCTTATCCGCCATGACCTCTGCCATCATGTTCCAAGTGCCGACATCCTTCCAATCACCGCTGTAACGGAGAACCTGAATGCTGGACTCTTTCTCGACCACAGCATAGTCAAAGCTAATCTTAGTCAGGGTATCATATTTATTGAACAGATCACGATAATCTTCAAAGTCGATCATGCTGTGTGCTTTGTCCAGCAAATAGCCCAGCTTGAACGCAAAGATACCTGCATTCCACAGCGCACTCTGAGCCAGATATTTCTTAGCGTTTTCCACATCCGGCTTTTCCTTGAATTCCTTAACCTTGCTAACGTTTTCGCCGCTTTCAGGAATAATGTAACCGTACTTCTCACTAGGATAGGTCGGCTCAATACCCATCAGAGTCAGATTTGCACCGCCCTGCTCTGCCAATTCTTGTAGGGTCTTAACGGCTTCGTAATAGGTATTATCTACATAAGGGTCAACCGGGCAAACAACAACAGCTTCATTTTCGGCAACGCCCATCTCATCGTGCAGGTATGCTGCAGCCAGTGCAATGGCTGGGAAAGTATCGCGGCGGCAAGGTTCTACGCATATGGATGCTTTCTCACCCAGCTGGTTTTTGATAGCACTTGCCTGCGATTTACTCGTTGCAATGGTGATTTTTGCGTCAGCATCTACCGTAGTAATCTGACGATAGACACGCTGCACCATAGACTCATACTCGTCATCATTCTTGAACAGCTTGATGAACTGTTTACTGCGCACGTCATTAGAAAGAGGCCAGAGACGCTTACCTGAACCACCAGAAAGTAAAATAATATTCATTTGTTTTCTCCTCTACTCTTTACTTCAAGTACTCTTCGGCACTTTTACGAATTTCTGCTTCCACCTTTTCAGCAGTTTCCTTATTCTCTGCGCTGACAGAGATATAGGTCTTGAGCTTTGGCTCGGTACCGGAAGGACGCACCACAATGGAGCAGTTATCTTCCAGAAGAAACTTGAGTACATCGGACTTCGGCAGCTCATCCAGACCTGGTGCGTAGTCCAACAGTTTAACAACTTTCTTACCGCCAAACTCCTTGATATCGCCACGGAATGCCTGCATGATGCTCTGCATCTTAGCAAAACCAGCACTGCCATCGAACTCATAGCTATGTAGCGTGTTCAAGCAGTAGCCATAGGTCTTGTACAGTTCGTCCAACTTGTCTAACAAGCTGATGCCTTGAGTAGCATAGTAGCTGAACATCTCACAGATCATGTAGGCACCGTCTACGCCGTCCTTATCGCGGACGTAGGAGCCGGTCAGATAGCCATAGCTTTCTTCAAAACCGAACACATAGCTGTCCGCCTTGCCCTGCTGTTCCAGTTTGCCGATTTGCTCACCGATGAACTTGAAGCCGGTCAGCACGTTGATGGTGCGCAGACCATAATGAGTCGCAATCTGTTCACCCATATCCATCGTGACAATGGTCTTGACCATGACTGGGTCTGCGGGCATCTTGCCGTGCTTCACACGCTGGCTGCAAATGTAGTCCAACAGTAACATTCCGGTCTGGTTACCGGTCAGCAGCTCGTATTCCCCTGCCTTGTTCTTGACAGCGATACCCACACGGTCGCAGTCAGGGTCGGTTGCCAGCAGCAGGTCGGCATTGCACTTCTTGGCATACTCCATGCCCAGTGCCATAGCTTCCTTGATTTCCGGGTTGGGATATGGGCAGGTCGGGAAGTTGCCATCCGGCTGCTCCTGCTCCTTGACAACAGTGATATTGGTGTAACCCATTTCTTTTAAGGTACGGGTCACAGGTTTCAAGCCGGTGCCGTTCAGCGGACTATACACGATGGCCACGTTCTTGTTGACTTCTTCGCCAAAGAGAACAGACTGGCTCTTGACTTGCTCCACGAAGGCCGTGTAGACCTCGTCCGGAATGTACCGGATGATGCCGTTTGACATTCCCGCTTCAAAGTCACTGTTCTTGACATCTGCAAAAATATCCAGCTTTTCGATCTCAGCCAGAATCTCAGCAGCGGCCTCAGTGGTGATCTGGCAACCATCCGCACCATAGACTTTATAACCGTTGTATTTGCTGGGATTGTGAGATGCGGTCACCATGACACCGGCAGAGGTGTGCAGATAACGGGTTGCAAAAGACACGGTCGGAACCGGCATCAGAGCAGGCCAAATATTGACCTTAACGCCATTGGCCGCGAACACGCCCGTAGCCACCTTTGCAAACACATCGCTCTTGATGCGGCTGTCATAGCCGATGGCCACAGACGGCTCTGCAAAGTTCTTTTTCAGATAGTCAGCCAGGCCCTGAGAAGCCTTCGCCACGGTGTAGACATTCATTCGGTTCGTGCCTGCACCAATTACGCCACGCAGACCACCGGTGCCAAAAGCAAGATCACGATAAAAAGCATCCTCAATTTTTGTATCATCCAGCGTTTTCAGTTCAGCGGCGACATCTGCATCCGCAGTTGCATTCATCAGCCATCGCTCGTATTCTTTTTTAATATCCATAATTCATTTATTCCTCCGGTCCTCATCGGGCATATCCTCTAATTTTCTATGTACACATCCATATGGATGGTATTTCCCTCTAATTTCCACTGTGTGATAACCACACTCGGCTAAGTGTTTTCTTATGCTGTCGTATCCAACTACCCCAGCAATCATGTTTCTACTTCATAAAACATCCGTTGAGTACACTCGTCCCTATTTCTCTATAACCGAATTGATGCTTTATACAGTCGAACCCCGTATACCCTGCAATGACGTTTTTTCTAAGTGTTGGATTGTTGAGTCGAACCCTGTCGGTGCATGTGTTTTATTAAAACTGTATATATCACCTGGCCAAATTCTCACTATTCATTGTTCGTTATGAACAAATCATTCACTCTCACTGCACAAAACATGTATTTATCATCACCATCCAGGCTCTACTCAACAGCTGTTTTATGAGGTAGAAATCATCTGTTTTTCTCTATTTTTCATGACTCAACAAACCGTTATGATGTAGGTGTCATTAGCAGGTCAGATAGTGTACTCAACAGCAGTTTCAGACGTTAATGATAAACTCATAGATTTTTGTTGTTTTATCCTGTTTTTCGCCATTTCTATGATTCTTCTGAAAAAGATGTGTCAATTTTGTGCCACAGGGGTCAAAAGTTCAGCGTTCTGTATAGATTTTTGGCATTTTCAGTTCATATAGCTGTGAAATATAGCCAATTTCAGCAACTCAATTAGTGTGCAAAACAGGTTCTTTTCGACGATGCTACGTCAATACGGTTTGTTGAGTAGACATTTTTCTGTTCTTCCCACTGCACAACAAACTTGTCCACAATGGGATAAACCATCTTTCCTGTCATTGTCGGTTTATCAATTCGATCAAAAACCTCGATGTAGACCAACTTTGCACCCATCATTTTACCAATATAAAAAAACGGGACCGCAACTGCTGCACCACAGGAAATAATCAAATCTGGCTTTTCCTTGTGTAACACATTCCATGCAATCTTGGTATTCTTAATAAGAGCCTTTAGACTCCGGTTTGTCGGATAATAACAAGGATACATTTTCTCACCTTCAAGCAAACTTCTTGCATCCTCTTTATCAAATGTAACCCAAAAATGATTCTTATCTTTCCAAAACGGCTTTAACATATATAAATGTGTCAGATGTCCTCCTGACGAACCAACTAAACATACTTTCATGTCCTCTGTTCTCCTTCATCCCAAGATTTTTTATGTACACATCCGTATGGATAGAATTTCCCAATGCGATGGTTTTCTATATTGCTCCATCACTTTGCACAATACTTACAACAGTCTTAAAAATAATCCTCAAATCATTCTTAACACTCCACTCCCTAATATACTGGGTATCCAGCTTCACCACTTCCTCGAAGTCCGTGATATTGCTTCTGCCACTCACCTGCCACAGTCCGGTCAGTCCCGGTCTGAATGACATTCTGGCTCTGTGATGTGGTTCATACTTCTCCCACTCATCGAGTGTCGGTGGTCTTGTGCCCACAAGGCTCATATCTCCCACTAGTATATTGAAGAATTGTGGGAATTCATCCAGGCTTGTTTTCCTGATAAACTGCCCAATTCCGATTTTCTTCTTTCCGTTTGGCAGCACCTTATTGCCTATGATTCTCGGGTCGAAGTCCATCTTGAACATCATTCCGTCACCCACTTTATTCTGTGCCGCAAGCTCCTTCTTTCGCTCCTCGGCATCCATATACATGCTGCGGAATTTGTACATCTTGAATTTTCTTCCGTTTCTGCCGACTCTCTCCTGCGCGAAAAATATAGGTCCAGGCGATGCTATGTATATCATAGGACCCACAAATATCATTATGATAAGTGTGAACAGGCAGCCCACCAATCCTCCGACTATATCCATGCCCCTCTTTACCAGAAGTGCGCTGATGTTTGCATAGTTCACGCTTGATGTGACTACTGTGTAGTCGCCTATCTTTTCTATCTGATTGTAGCCACCCTGGGCTGTACCGTTTTTTGTTATTCCTGTATGTACTGCAATTCCCATCTCTAGGAATATATCTGCCATTTTTTCAGGATATTCATCCTCGCTGCAAGGCGGAATGAGCACCTCATCCACCCATTCATCGCACGCATAGTCTATTATGCCATCGTGATTTGCAACTATCGGTATGCCGCATATAGTCTCACCCTTCATGTCTGTATCCAGTGAAGCTGCTACTATCTTTGTATAGCCTATACAGCTTTTCTCCACTGTGCGCAGTGTATCTCGAAGTATTGCATCAGGTGCTATGACAAACAGTGATTTCTTAGATGCAACAAAGTCCTTTTTCTTAAGGAAGCTCTTGAGCGCTAGTCTTGCTACATATGTTATTGTCACATAGATTGGAAACATGATATAAAATGATAATCGCGAGTATATATCAGCCATCTGTGTGGTGAACAGAAACAGTGCTGTCGCCAGAAATACAAGCACTGCATGCTTACAGGTCGATATAAATTCATCCAGATATCCGCGTTTCAGGACATTCTTGAATGAGTCTTCCATTATCTCCACACAGAAATCTATCAGAATGAATGCTACACCCAGTATACGGTAGTCCCTGTCCACATATGGGTTATTAAAGCCGAAGCGTATCACATATGAAATAAAAAATGCTATAACAATGCATGCGATATCTATAAGCATAAAGTCTATATGCTTTGTCCATCCTCTGCCTTTCTTTCTGTACATTCTTTCCAAATTCTCCTTATGTATCTTTATTTCCCCTATACCCACTCCGAGGGGGGTACCTTTGTACCCCCCCCGAATATTTTTAGTCTGTTTTGTTTTTTGTATATTTATTCGGATTAGCGTATCTTTTGTTGTATCTAATTGGGTTTTCCAATGACTTATTTTCACCTTTTTTTTTATTCATTGTCAATGAATATTAGGTTTTCTTTACAATTTTCGACACATTCGCTAATCGCTATGGTATTGTAGCGCGCATTATTATACATTATTATATGCCATACTGCTTATTTTTCCTCAAACAGCCTCTGCTTCCTCTCTATCATCTCATCAATCCTTGCGATATACTGCCCTACATCCTTGACATTCTCGCATCTGTCAATGCGGTGTGTGCCATCCGGATTCGGTACGGGCCAGACGCGCTTGGTGCTTGCTCCGGCGCCGCACGCCACAATCGTTTGCTTTTCCTCCATGATTAGTATGTTATATACGCCGGCCTTGCCCTTTGCCGCATAGCCTACGTTTTCCATGTTACCTGCCATGCCCTTCTGTCTGTAGAGGTAGTATGGCTCAAGCCCCATCTGCTTACAGTAGGCTGCGCAGAGATCCATATGCTCCTGGGTGTTGACCATCTGCATATCACTGTAGCGGTCCTTGAAGATGGTGAGTCGTGCAGCTCGCTTTACTGCGAGTGAATGGATGGTGACGTTGTCAGGCGCCAGTTCCTTCACCAGCTCCATTGTGTGCCTTACATCATCGAGTGTCTCCTCGGGAAGTCCCATGATGAGGTCCATATTTATGTTGTCAAAGCCCAGCTCACGTGCAAGCTTGAAGCTTTGTATCGTATCGTCTACCGTGTGGTGTCTTCCTATTATATCAAGTGTCTGCTGCTTCATGGTCTGCGGATTTACTGATATACGGCTGATGCCGTTTTTCTTCAGTGCCATAAGCTTTTCTCTCGTGATGGAGTCCGGTCTGCCTGCCTCCACTGTAAATTCCAGACAGTCCTTTAAATCAAAGCTGCATTTGATTTTTCTGATAAGCCTGTCAAGTTGCGCAGGGCTTAGTGTGGTCGGTGTGCCGCCTCCTATGTAGATGGAGTTTAGCTTCTTGTGGTAGAATTTCTGTGCCGTGTAGTCTATCTCCTTCTCGAGTGCGTCGAGGTAATCGTCCACGCGGTTTTTCCACACACCCAGCGGGTATGAGGTAAACGAGCAGTATGCACAGGTGCTCGGGCAGAAGGGTATGCCTATGTACAGGCTGTAGCCGTTGTCATAGTCCACCCTATCGAGCAGTGCCTTCTCACGCTTTGCTATGCCTATTGAGCTGTCTCTTATACACATCTCCGAGCCCACGAGACTAGCGCTCATCTCGTA
>ENA-UACJ01000336-UACJ01000336.1-human-gut-metagenome-genome-assembly--contig:-NODE-336-length-14393-cov-8.600084_pt1 | contig 14393 bp, 7 predicted proteins | sample MGYA00243880_ERZ654227 | MGnify/ENA primary metagenome ERZ654227 (study PRJEB26926, sample SAMN06165172) | human gut metagenome | biome: ENVO:00009003; feature: ENVO:2100002; material: ENVO:00002003... | reverse complement strand
ACGAGATGAGCGCTAGTCTCGTGGGCTCGGAGATGTGTATAAGAGACAGTCGATAAACAGACAGCTAAGCAGGAGACAATTGCTTACGGTATTTTAAAGGAGCACAATACATCCGGCAATATGGACAAGCTTCAGATTAAGTTTGATAAGCTTACATCGCATGATATCACATTTGTAGGTATCATCCAGACAGCACGAGCTTCAGGACTTGAGAAATTCCCTATCCCGTATGTACTTACAAACTGTCACAACAGCCTTTGTGCAGTTGGTGGAACAATCAATGAGGATGACCACATGTTTGGTCTCACATGTGCAAAGAAGTACGGTGGAATCTATGTACCACCTCATCAGGCAGTTATCCATCAGTTTGCACGAGAGATGCTTGCCGGCGGCGGAAAAATGATACTTGGTTCTGATTCACATACACGTTATGGTGCACTTGGTACTATGGCAGTCGGCGAGGGTGGACCTGAGCTTGTTAAGCAGCTTCTTGAACAGACATATGATATTGATATGCCTGAGGTAGTAGGCATTTACCTGACAGGAGAGCCAATCAAGGGCGTTGGACCACAGGATGTCGCACTTGCAATTATCGGAGAGGTATTCGGAAACGGCTTCGTAAAGAACAAAGTTATGGAGTTTGTAGGACCGGGTGTGTCTAATCTGAGCGTTGACTTCCGTATAGGTGTCGATGTTATGACAACAGAGACTACATGTCTTTCTTCTATCTGGAGAACAGATGACCAGGTTAAGGAATTCTTTGAGATTCACGGTAGGGCTGAGGATCACAAGGAGCTTAATCCGGGTGAGGTGGCTTACTACGACAGATTTATTGAGATTGATTTAAGCCAGATCCGCCCAATGATAGCTATGCCATTCCACCCAAGCAATACCTATACTATCGATGAGCTCAATGCAAACCTCATGGATATTCTCGATGACTGTGAGAAGAGAGCTGAGGTAAGCTTTGACGGAAAGGTGAAGCTTGATTTAAAGAGTAAGGTAAGAGACGGAAAACTGTATGTAGACCAGGGAATCATCGCAGGCTGTGCAGGCGGTGGATTTGAGAATATCTGTGATGCGGCTGACATATTAAACGGACATTCAATCGGAGCAGACGAGTTTACACTGAGTGTTTACCCGGCATCTACTCCAATATACATGGAGCTTGTGAAAAATGGAGCTGTAGCAAAGCTTCTTGAGACAGGTGCAATCGTAAAGACTGCTTTCTGCGGACCTTGCTTTGGTGCAGGAGATACACCTGCCAACAACGCATTCTCTATCCGTCATTCAACAAGAAACTTCCCTAACAGAGAGGGTTCTAAGGTACAGAACGGACAGATCAGCTCAGTGGCACTCATGGATGCACGTTCAATCGCTGCAACAGCAGCAAACAAGGGCTTCCTTACATCAGCAGCGGATATTGATGTCAACTTTACAAAGCCAAAATATTTCTTTGACAAGACTATATATGAGAACCGTGTATTTGACAGCCATGGAGTGGCAGATCCTTCAGTTGAAATCCAGTTCGGACCAAACATCAAGGACTGGCCGGCAATGAGCGCGCTTCCTGAGAATATGCTCCTTAAGGTGGTTTCAGAGATTCATGATCCTGTTACTACAACAGATGAGCTCATTCCTTCAGGAGAGACATCTTCATATCGTTCAAACCCTCTTGGACTTGCAGAGTTCGCACTTTCAAGAAAGGATCCTGAGTATGTAGGCAGAGCAAAGGAAATCCAGAAGGCCCAGAAGGCTATAGAGAGTGGTGAGTGCGCAGGAAAGGCTGTTCCTGAGGTTGCTGAAATCATGGGAGTAGTAAAGAAAAAATTCCCTGAGGCAAGCCATGAGAATATGGGCTTCGGAAGCACAATTTTTGCTGTTAAGCCGGGTGACGGCTCAGCAAGAGAGCAGGCTGCCAGCTGCCAGAAGGTACTCGGAGGCTGGGCAAATATCGCAAACGAGTATGCCACAAAGAGATACCGTTCAAACCTTATCAACTGGGGAATGCTTCCATTCATCATCGATGAGGGAGAGCTTCCGTTCCACAACCTCGACTATATCTTCCTTCCGGGAATCAAGAAGGAAATCGAGGATGCAAAGACGGAGTTTGAGGCATATGTTGTCAAGGATGGTGAATTAAAGCCATTTACACTGAAGATGGGTGAGCTCACAGATGATGAAAGAGAGATAATATTAAAGGGATGTCTCATCAACTATAATCGTAAATAAGGAGAGTCTAATCCGATGGAAGAAACCGGAAAAGCTGGTAAAAAATCAAACATTGAGATAAATGCAGATAAGGGTGCGAAGCAGAATTCGCACCCGGGGCGTGAGGAATGGCCACATCTGATCAGAATAGGTGTCATGGTATTTGTCACGTTTGCAGTCAGTATACTGTTTTTCTTTGCACTGTACAGATTTGAGGGCTTTGCAGGCATATGGAGCAAGCTGCTTGCGGCAGCAATGCCTATTATAATGGGACTTGTGCTTGCATACCTGATGAATCCTGTCATGCTGTGGCTGGAAAGATGCTTTAAAAAGCTTCTTTCCAAAAAGATGAAAAGCGAAAGCAAGCTGCGAAAGGTTTCAAGAGCTCTTGCAATCACAGGCTCGGTTATTATTCTGGTAGCGATTATTTCGCTCCTCATTGCGGCTATTGTGCCTTCTGTCATAGCAAGTATATCGGGACTTATGAAGACACTGCCAAATGATGTTGCGGCATTCATCAACATGATAAAGAACGGCAATTTCGGGGACAGCAAAATTGCTGAGCTCGCGAGCACAGGTTTACAGAATGCAACCGACTACATTGAGGATTATGCCACAGAAAAGCTGATTCCTGAGGCACAGAAGTATGTTGCACAGATTACAACCGGTGTGATTTCGGTAGTCAGAGGCTTATTTAATTTTATTATCGGAATAATCGTGATGGTCTATGTGATGAGTATTCAGGAGACTCTCGCAGGACAGAGCAAAAAGATAATATATGCTGTCTGCAAGCCAAAGACAGGCAATATCATCATTGAGACGATCAGAAAGACAAATGAGATTTTTGGAGGCTTCATAAGCGGTAAGATTATAGATTCACTGATTATAGGTGTGATTGCATATTTCGGATGTCTGATTTTAAGGATTCCATCATCGGTGCTCGTTGCAGTGATTATCGGCGTCACAAATGTGATTCCGGTATTCGGACCGTTTATCGGTGCAATTCCATCGTTACTCATAGTAGTAATTCAGAGTCCGTGGCATGCGCTTTATCTTCTGATATTTATTGTCGTGCTGCAGCAGGTGGATGGCAATATAATAGGCCCTAAGATACTTGGCTCATCTACCGGTCTTTCGACCTTCTGGGTTATGTTTGCCATACTAATCGGCGGAGGAATGTTTGGTTTTCTTGGAATGTTACTTGGTGTTCCAACCTTTGCTGTGATATACTATATTGTGAAAAGAGTTGTTAATTATGCTCTCAGGAAAAAGAAGCTTCCTGAGGACACAAGGGATTATACAAAGACAACAGGCGTAGATACCAAAAATAATAAGCTTAAATACGAGTAGGTGAAATAAGTGGATAAATACGAATACAATCTCAAGCTGGATCAGATAAAAGCCCTAAGCGCCGAGGAGGGCTATATGAGCGCAGCAGAGATTGCGGATAGCATAAATTGGAACAAAATTAAAAATGTAAATACACTCGTTAAAATCGGCGAAATCTACGAGAAGGCCGAAAGATACCAGGATGCAAGGGACATACTTTTAATGGCCTATGACCGTTCACCAATCGGCAGGATGATTATATACAGACTGGCTGAGGTCGCCATCAAGATGGGTGATTATGATGCTGCTACAGAGTATTATGATGAGTTTGTTGAGATAGCGCCTCATGATGATATGAAGTATGTATTAAGATATGCCATCAAAAAAGGGCAGGGAGCCTCATTTGATGAGCTTATCACTATTCTTGAAGAGTACAAGGATGAAGAATATACTGAGGAGTGGGCATATGAGCTTGCATATCTATACCACAAGGCCGGAAAAGCCGATAAGTGTATAGATGCCTGCGATGAGCTCATTCTGTGGTTCGGAGACGGACCATATGTGGAGCGTGCGCTGGAGCTTAAGATGCTTTATCAGCCACTTACCAAGGCTCAGGAGGAAAAGTACAGACGATTCAAGGCAGAGAAGGAAAAGCCGGCTAAGATAAAGGATGAGGCTGAGGTCACTGAGATAGGTGCCATGGAGATGGTAAAGGGCGGAGAGATAGTGCATGATGACGTAACTATTCCGCAGATTACTGTAAATCAGGAGAAGTTCAATACTGTAAATTTACAGCAGGAGATTGCCAAGGGTATGCAGCAGATCATGGAGGCCAAGGGCAAGAATGAAGTTGCTGATACGATGGATACCATCAAAAAGATAGTTGAGGATATTCCTTATCTCAAGCTCGAAAAGGAGCAGGAAGAGTATGTACAGCAGCCGGAAGAGACAGAGCATATCGCTACAGATGAAGAGATAGATGGTTCACTTAAGTTGAATTTCAAGGAGCTTTTGGGTGAAGACGCTGACGGACAGATGTCTATGGTCATGAGTGAAAAGACTCAGCTTGAGCATCAGATTACAGGACAGATGTCTATACAGGATGTGCTTGAAGAATGGGAAAAGACCAGACATGCGGCTGAAATTGCACTTAAAGAGGCTGAGCAGCAGAAACTTGAGTCAGCTAAGGCAAGAGCACTTCAGGAGGCAGGAGACATCATGGAGAGACTAAATGATGTCATTCCAAAGCTGGATGCAGGTGTCACTCCGAAGGAACTTCTTGAGGAGGAGTATTTGAAGGTCCCGGTTGATATTATAGAGCAGAAAGCTGCCGTGAAGGAGCCTGAAGAAGAGCAGAAACCGGATATGCAGGAGCTTTATGCAGATGAGACTGTGGATGAAGTACAGGAGCCGCAGGAAGCACCGGAAGATACTATAGACGAAGCACAGGAGCCGCAGGAAGCACCGGAAGAGGCTATAGAAGAAGTGCAGGAGTCGCAGGAAGCACCTGAAGATGCTGCAGATGAAGTCAAGGAACCGGTTGGAGAGCCGGAGGATATAATTATGGCAGAGGAGTCTGAGAAAGACGAGATACTCATGCAGCCGACTACCATGATGCCTGAAATAACAGATGATATGTTAAATGTCGATGATGATACATCAGATGATGAGGCTTCACAGGAGAAAGAAAACGTTTCTGAGAAGAGAGATTTTGATCATGTGACATCATTTATCGAGCAGGAAATAGCCAAGATGACAGCAAAGAATCCGGGACTGGAGAAGAAGCTGGATATGGCTAAGACAAGAAAAATGCCGGATATTTCATTGCCGGAGGATTTAGACAGCGAAGAAGATGACTCGAAATTGAAAGAAACAAAACATATAAAAGAGCTTACAAGCGAACAGAAAGCTATATTTTCATATTTCATACCGGTAAAGGGTATGGAGGATCAGATCTGCAAGGCATATAATGCAGTGCTTGATCATTTCAACAGGAAAGAAAACGCATCCACAGGCAACCTCATTATACAGGGAGAGCAGGGTTGCGGAAAGACAATGCTTGCTACAAGCTTTATAAAGGTATTACAAAAAGATGGTGAACAGCTTACAGGAAAGATGGGCAAGATTGATGCTGCCGCACTCAATAAAAAGGATGTGCAGCAGGTAGTCAGAAAGATAACAGGAGGCTGTCTCATCATAGAAAGAGCCGGTGATATCGACCGCAGCATAGCTGCCCAGCTATCATTTTTGATGGAGCATGATATTACAGGAACACTCTATATACTTGAGGATACATCAAAGGGTATAAAGAAGGCTCTCTCAATGGATGAGGGCTTTGCATCCAAGTTCACGGAAAAGATATCGGTCCCTATTTTTACAAATGATGAACTCGTATTGTTTGCCAAATCGTACTCTGCAGAGCTTGGGTACAAGATAGATGAGATGGCTATTCTGGCATTGCATAACAGAATCAGCAATATTGAGAGGATAGACCAGGCTACCACTCTGACAGAGGTCAAGGATATAATTGACGAGGCCATAGACAGGGAGGCTCACAGCGGACTTAAGAAGGCTATAAGTATTCTGACAGCCAGGCGATATACAGATGATGACCGAATTGTACTCAAAGAGGATCATTTCAGGGAAAAATAAATACTTATGGGGGGTATATATATGTGTAATTTTACAGCAATGGATTGTTACCTGTTTGGTCAGGCAACACACTATGATATCTACAAGAAGATGGGTGCTCACTTAGCTGAGCGCAAAGGAAAAAAAGGAGTGTGCTTTGACGTCTGGGCGCCACATGCGAGGGAAGTATACGTGTTTGGTGAGTTTAACGACTGGAATGAGACCAGTCATGAGATGAAGCGTGTAGAGCCGGAAACCATGGGAGTGTATGAGCTTTTTGTACCGGGAGCGCAAAAGGGTCAGATGTATAAGTTTATTATAGTCACTGAACAGGGTGATAAGCTGTACAAGGCGGATCCATACGCAAACTACGCAGAGCTTCGTCCGGGAACAGCGTCAATCATCACAGATATCGAGCACTTCACATGGACTGACAAAGAGTGGATGGATAAGAGAGCAGCAAAGTCAGATGCTGATGTATATTCTTCACCTATGGCTATATATGAGTGTCATCCGGGCTCATGGATGAGACATCCGGGCAGGGATGATGAGGGCTTTTATACATACAGGGAGCTTGCAAAATCACTCATATCCTATGTGAAAACTATGGGATATACACATATTGAGCTTATGGGTATTTCAGAGTATCCGTTTGATGGCTCATGGGGATATCAGGTGACAGGCTACTATGCACCTACATCGAGGTATGGAGAGCCTGAGGATTTTGCATACTTTGTTGATCAGTGCCATAAAAATAATATCGGAGTAATCCTCGACTGGGTACCTGCACATTTCCCAAAGGATGCGCATGGACTTGCCAATTTCGACGGAACAGCCACATATGAGTATGCAGACCCAAGAAAGGGAGAGCATCCCGACTGGGGCACAAAGATATTTGACTACGGTAAGAATGAAGTAAAGAACTTCCTTATCGGAAGTGCATTGATGTGGATAGAAAATTACCACGTAGACGGACTCCGTGTGGATGCAGTTGCGTCAATGCTTTATCTTGACTATGGAAAGAACGACGGACAGTGGGTGCCAAACAAGTTTGGAGGAAATAAGAACCTCGAGGCAGTAGAGTTTTTCAAGCATATCAATACACTCATACTTGGAAGAAATCACGGAACTGTAATGATAGCCGAAGAGTCTACCGCATGGCCAAAGGTAACAGGCAAGGTAGAGGAAGACGGACTGAACTTCAGCTACAAATGGAACATGGGATGGATGCATGACTTCCTTGATTATATGAAGCTGGATCCATATTTCCGTAAAAATAACCACAACAAGATGACATTTGCGATGAGCTATAATGAGAGTGAGAAATATATTCTGGTACTGTCACATGATGAGGTGGTACATCTGAAGTGTTCTATGCTCAACAAAATGCCGGGCTTAGAAGGGGATAAATTCAAGAACCTCATGGCAGGATATGCATTTATGATGGGACACTGTGGAAAGAAGCTTCTTTTCATGGGACAGGAGTTTGCACAGAAGCAGGAGTGGAGTGAGGAAAGAGAACTCGACTGGTATCTGCTTGAGAATCCGGAGCATAAAAAGATCCAAAACTGGGTAAAGGAGCTGCTTCATCTCTATAGGAGAAACCGCTGTCTATATGAGCTGGATTCAAGCTGGGAAGGCTTTGAATGGATAAATGCAAACGATGCAGACAGAAGCATCTTCAGCTTTATCAGAAAGAGCAAGGATGGCAAGAATAATATGCTCTTTGTCATCAATTTCACACCGGTAGAGAGACCTGATTACAGAGTCGGAGTGCCAAAGCACAAGACATATCAGCTTGTTTTAGATAGTGAGGATCCTAAGTTTACAGGCAAAACGGTACAAGAGCCTGTAAAGAAGGCTGCAAAGGGCAGAGGCAAGGCAGCAAAACAGTCATATAAGAAGCTGGACTATAAGGCAGTCAAATCAGAGTGTGACGGCAGACCATTTTCATTTGCTTATCCACTTGCGCCTTACGGAGTTGCTGTATTTAAATACTAATATACCGGTAAACAGCAGGGTAAAGGACCGCGCCAATTTAAGGCGCGGTCTTTATTTTTGCGTATTATATGTCGATATATAGTAAAAAGATAACTATTCAGAACCACCCCCTCACATATGAGCAAAAAATATCCATAAATAAAGGCTGCAGAGATGGTATATATGCAGGGCACGGAGCAGGAAATATGCAGATAGAGAATTTGATTAATAAAAGCACAGATACGAAAAATACGGACACAAAAACCATAAATGACATGACAGCGGGTATGCGTGTGTCAGACTACATAAAGACAGACAGCAGTGACAATATGTCAAAAAAGGCGGCTGTTGTCGGTTCGTCAAACTCTGTTGATATGTCGGATACGATATATGCAAGACCACAGGCTAAAAACGAAGCCGGGAACAACGATGGCACAGATATGGCAGAAAATCTGCTAAATGACATGAATCAGACCTCAGAAAACAGGCGAAATGATATGATTGTCACTGCAAGCACCACCACGAGTGATGATTACAAAGCTGCAAAGGATGACGGATATGATGTCATTGTCACTGAGACCGACAAGATAAAAGCAGTGCTGGCAAAGGCAGGTGTAGATATATCCATATATGGAGATGACCTGAGCAAGGAGCAGCTCACAGACATCACGGGAAGCCAGACTGAAGCGGCCATGCTTGTCAATCAGATGAAAGCATATGATATTCCTGCTACAGATGACAATATAAAGGCAGGTACAGATGCCATAGACCGGGCAAAGAGCCTTACAAATATATCCAATGAGACAAAGGCATATCTGGTCAGAAATAACATGAATCCGACGGTTTCCAATGTATACAAGGCTACGTACAGCAGCAGTCAGGTACAAGATTACAGGCAGAAAACCAAAATGACGGAGATATCAGATGAGCTGTTTGAGGAGCTTAAGCCACAGCTTAAACAGATATTAGAGGAAGCTCATATAGACAGTAGTGATGAGAATCTGAATCAGTGCAGATGGCTGATAGATAAAGATATAGCCGTTACACCTGACAATGTGCAGCTTGCGAATCAGGTAGACTGCATCAACGCAGCAGAAGAAAATGTGAGCAGTGACTTTTATGCAAGGGCAGTGACAGAAGCACTGGCAATGGGAAAAAAGGCTACAGATGCCACTATGTCACAAGATGGTCTGACATTTGACATGGCAAAGAAAGCCTGTGATGTATTAGGTGAGGCGACCGCAGATGACATTGTCACATTAGAGTCAGATAACATACCTGTCACGATAGAGAATCTGTCAAAGCTTATAGCTGCAAGAGGCAAGGATAGTGCAGCATCGCAAGCCTCAGCAAATAAAGCTGCGGACAATCAGATTACAGACAGCCGGGAAGCAAGGCTTGTTACAGCTCAAAGAAAGCTTGAGGAAGCGAGACTTTCCATGACAGCAGAAGCCAACCTTTCACTCATAAAAAAAGGAGTTTCAATAGACACAGAGCCTATTGAACGTGTAGTGGAGCTGCTTAAGCAGCAGGAAAATAAATACTACGGAGCGCTGTTTGGTGAGAGCAGTGTAGAGGCATCTGATGATAGGGTACGTATGTACAATAATGTCTGTGATATTTTCAATCAGATGAAGCAGCAGCCGGCGTATGTACTGACCCTGGAATCCGCTGATGACACTGTGTATGAGCTGTATACAGCAGGCAAAGCAATGAAGCAGTCATTAGAAGCAGCAGCCTCAGGATATGAGACTCTTATGACATCACCGCGGGCAGATATGGGAGACAGTATATCAAAAGCATTTCAGAATGTGGATGATATACTTAAAGAGCTTCAGATAGATACATCTGAAAGCAATCGCAGGGCTGTGCGGATACTTGCGTACAATAGTACCGACATCACAGAGGAGAATATAAAGCAGATAAAGTCTGTAGATGAGCAGGTGCAGAGAGCATTCAGTGATATGACACCGGCGGTGACGATTGAGATGATAAAAAGAGGCATATCACCGCTTGATATGAGCATGAGTGACATAAGTGACACTGCCAGACGGATAAAATCAGAAAATCCTGACGAAAGGGATGAGAAATTCAGCGAGTTTCTCTGGAAGCTTGAAAAGAAAAATGAAATCTCAGAGGAAGAAAGAGACTCATATATAGGCATATACAGGCTTATTTCACAGGTGGAGCAATCAGATGGTGCTGTGATAGGCTCACTTGTTAATCAGGGAGCAGATATTACAATGAAAAATCTGCTTACAGCGGTCCGGGTACGAGGAAAGAGTGCCATGGACTATAAGGTGGACGATACCTTTGCCGGAGTGGACAGTGTAAGCAGGGGCATTAAAATTGACTCACAGATAGAAAGCGCATATCATACAAACTGCCTAAGGGATGTGCTTGATACACTTTCACCTGAGAAAATGGAGTTTGTGCAGTATGACAGCTGGCTTGATATGACTCCGGAGCAGTTAAGGCAGGCTGTATATGAGGCAGACGAGGATAACGCACTGTCAGAGCAATATGCCACAGAACAGCTAAGACAGTTCAATCAGGCAGTTTCGGTGCCTGAGAACGTATATGCTTTTCTAGAGAAATATGATGTAAAAACAACCGCGGTAAACCTCATGGCTGCGTCACGGCTAATGAAAAATCCGTCAGAGGCAGTAAGAAATCTCTGGGAGCGTGGAGACAGTGCTACGGCAAGGGCTCTTTTGGATGAGACTCTCAGACGGTTTTCTGAGTCGGTCAAAAATCCAAAGGAGCTTGCGCAGGCGCAGGAAACGCTGGCTGATACAGCTGAGCATGTTATGGATTCGATGATTATAGAGGATAGGCACACAGGTTCAATAGACCTCAGACAGATGAAGCTATTATGCAGTCAGCTAAGGATAGCTTCAAATATGTCGAGACAGGAAAACTATATTGTACCAATAGAGACTGCAGACGGGGTCACAGGTATGAAGCTTCGCATAGTAAGAGGTGAAGATAAAAAGGGACTGGTTGACATATTCCTTGAGGATAAAAAATGCGGCAGGGTAGCTGCATATTTTGAGGCAAAGGAAAACTCAGTATCTGCTATGATAGTCACAGACGATGAGCAGACTAAAAAGCTGTTTGAAGACAATATCACTATGTTTGAGGCAGGAATAAGTGATGGTGAACAGCGTGTGCGCATAGATGTGGCACTGGAGCATGATATATCTGCAAAAGAGTCTAAGATGTCAGATAATGAGACTAAAAAGCAGCTTGATGGCAGCGAAAGTGTCCAGACAACCAGACTATATCACATCGCAGAGCAGTTTATTGTAAATGTTCAGAGGGTGATTGCGCAAGATAGTCTGTAACACCGATATATATTGCATGTGCCAGGTCATCCTGATAGTTTTTGTCAGTAAGAAGAAGTGTCTCAGCAGGATTACTCAAGAATCCACATTCTACGATTACGGTCGGGGATGTGGATTTTTTAAGTATAAAGTATTCTTTATTGGGCTTAATGCTTCGTGGCTTTGCGACACAAAGAGAAGTGTTTAAAGCTCCAAGAACAGAGGATGCGAGCTCTTTTCCTGCATCAGAGGCTTCATAATAGAATACCTGTGGACCGCAGCTTGAACTGTCCTCAAAGCTGTTTTGATGGATACTGATGCTGACTGCCACATTGCTTTTAGACATCAGGGCAGTTCTCTTTGTCAGATCATCTGTCTTTGGATGCTTGGAATTATCCGGGGCGAGATCACAGTCGGTGGTTCTGGTCATGACAACAGTAAAGCCTCTGTTTTCAAACAGCTGTTTAAGAGCCATTGCAATGCTCAGGTTGACATCCTTTTCCATGACGCCGGAGGTGGAAATCTTACCGGGATCACTTCCACCATGGCCCGGGTCTATTACAATAACAGTTGAATTAGTGTTTTTGCCGGTGTTTTTTGCAAGAGCGCAGACACCTCTTCCGAGGTAGAAGGACAGAATAAAGAGAGCTAAAATAAGACAGTATTTGTTTTTCTTAATAATGTACATATATTTTTTCATATAAGATACCTATAAAAAACCCGATGCACATAGAAGGCATCGGGTGTGTTTGTATATTATATGATTGGCTGATATCATTTATTACCTATAAAAGGTACTGAGTTAGACTGTAGCTGTAAAGGTACGGCCTCTTTCAGTAAGCCTTAAGCAATCAGTCCAGATATTTGATAACAGTATCCCAGACAGATGAATTTTCAAAGCCAAGCTTCCAGAATGCTGCACCGGCGAGCTTATTGTCGTCGACGAGCTTGAGCCTTTTCTCTAAAGATGTATTGTCCTCGAGCCATACCTTGTACAGCTTGTTGGATACAGACCACTCAGCGTAGTTCTGACCGGATTCCTCATCAAGAGCAGCAGTGGCATTGTTTGTGGCAAGCTGTGCTGCAGCTGCGTCCATACTATATACCTGTGAGGCAACAGTGTACTTTGACTGATCCTCGGTATCGGTTACGGCATCATCGTCCTCCTTTGGAGTGAGCTCCCATATTCTGGTATAAAAAGGCATGCCGAGAATAATCTGGTCAGCGGGAACCTCCTTCAGAGTGGATTCAACACCCTCAGTTACCCACGGAATAGAAGAAACTGAGCCGGCATCAGAGCCCTTATAGTGTTCATCGTATCCCATAATCACAATATAATCGGCAAAGTTTGCCATATCAGAGCGATTGAAGAACTTGTTGAAGCTGGCAGGTACTGTGACATCAACTGAAAGTGATATGCCGTTATTGTGACACTTTATGGCGAGCTCTCTGATAAACTCAATGTAAGAGTCTCCATATGCTGCTTCTGTGATATTTTCAAAGTCAATATTTACACCATCAAGCTCATAGTTAAATGCAGCCGACATAATCTGATTGATCAGGGTAGTTCTCGTGGATGTATGTGTGAGCACATATGCTGCATCTACATCAGTATTTTCAAAGTTGCTGAACAGTCCCCATACCTCGATGCCCTGGGAATGGCAGTAGCTGACATAATCCTTGCTTGCTATATCTGCCAGATTACCGTTGTTGTCATTTAAATAAAACCAAGTTGGTGACATTACATTTATGCCCTTGGTTGATGAAATTACCTGGGGCACTTTACTGTTTGCTGACTGGCTTGTTACCTGATTCCAGGCAAGACAGATATCCTTATCCTTCTTGATATGCGTAAAGGTCTCTTCTTCATAGTCAGGATTCGTAAGCTTAGTTTTTTTGCTCTCGGACAGAGCCTTGCCCTTTATATATCCAATAACACCATCCTCAGTGGCAATCTTATCCCATTTGTCACCGGAATCAAGAATAGTAATCTTGTCATCCTTTTTCACCTCTTTTAGAATAGGGCTCTTTATGCCGCCATTCACGCGGACCTGGGTAGACTTGCTGACAGTGGCACTGTCTATTTCATCCCATTTGCTTGTGATGACGATGCGTGCCGGGTCATCATATGACTTAAAGGTGATATTGGAGTACTGTTTTACATAGTCTAAAGCGATAAGCGCAGAGTCAGAGGTGGCTTTCACGATCGGATAGCCAAAGTCATTGGTCTGCTTGGTGACACTGTAGCTATTGCTGTCAGCCGCAGCTGAGATGATATCAGATGCGGTTGTGTAAAGAAGCACATTCTCATTTGCATCCCAGTAAAATCTGGAATTTAATGAGTCGTGAACAAATTTGTAATCAACGTATATTTTTTTATCTATTATTTTAGCCTTGTAATCGGATAGCTCATTATCTACAATGAGAGCAGCCTCATCATCAGAAGAGATATTGAAATACTCTTTAAGATCCTCTGTCTTTTTCGTAGGGGTGTATTTATTGATAAGAGCAGTTATACCCATTATTATTACAACGAGGATAATAAGTCCGGTTACTATAAGTGCAGGCAATAATTTCTTTTTCATGTGTAAAAATCCTTTCCTATTATTTGGTGTCGAAATTGCTTAAGCTAATTATACCATTGTGAAAAAGCATATTCAAATAATATGAAATAAATTTGTAATAAATTAAGAAATTTGTTTATGCATTTTGGCGCGGAAGGAGCAAAAGCTTCCCCCGCGCACATACCTTTTCTTTTTAAAATATGTCTTTTGGTTGTCTTTTTGCATTTAAACGGGGTAAAGGACCAAAAATATGCTGACATCGATTTCTTGTATAATTGAGAAAAAATGATATTAATCATTAACTGTCTCTTATACACATCTCCGAGCCCACGAGACTAGCGCTCATCTCGTA
>ENA-UACJ01000307-UACJ01000307.1-human-gut-metagenome-genome-assembly--contig:-NODE-307-length-15414-cov-11.257048_pt1 | contig 15414 bp, 8 predicted proteins | sample MGYA00243880_ERZ654227 | MGnify/ENA primary metagenome ERZ654227 (study PRJEB26926, sample SAMN06165172) | human gut metagenome | biome: ENVO:00009003; feature: ENVO:2100002; material: ENVO:00002003... | reverse complement strand
CCGGCAGTGGCGGCCGTTTGTCTTCCTCTTTACGGGGTGCGGTTTCCTTGATGGCGGAATAGTCTATAAATGCCATTTTCACATAGCGGTCGAAGAACTCGGCAAGCACGAAATTCTCTGCCGGCAGATAGGCGGTATCGCCTGTTATGATTGCACCGGGTTCGCGCGACAAATTTTGTCGCAAAGTGTCATCGCCACCATAGGCGGCCGCTATGCAGTTGCGCCCGTTCCGCTTGGCGAAAGAGAGCGTGATGCGCTGCTTGGGTCGATATGCGTCCATAATACTTTTGATTTAGGGAGAACAATACCCTCCAAAAGCAAAAATACAAAAATAACAGCATATTACATACATGGATACAGGTATTTTATGCGTTATAGAATACTAATTTAGACAAAAAACCGGCAAAGGCACATAAACAATGTCTTTGTCGGTTTTTCTGTTTTATATACACGGGCTTCCTTACATTTTGAAACCGCCTGTTTTCCTGTCTTTGGAAATTTCCGGCAGATGGCTGTTCACTTGGATGGCATTCTCATCTTCTTGCTTGTTTTCGGCGGTTTCCGGTGTGGGAGGTGCAAGTTCCAGCTGTATCTTGCGGTCAAGGGCGGCAAGCTCGGACTTCAGCTGTTTCAGCTCGTCCTCCTTCTTCCATACCTTGCCCGCTATCGCTTGGAGCTGCGGAATTTCCTGTTCCAGCACCTCGTTTTTCTTCCTGTACTGGTCAATGATGCCCGGTATCTTCTCCAATGCGTTCAGGAAGTTCGTGGCGGCGGCATGCGTGTCAGCCATCGCCAGATGCCCGTTGTTGTAGTTGTACCTGTAATTGCCCGCCACCACGAAACGGTTGTCGGTGAACTCCAGCCCGTCCCTTAGTGTCGGCTCGCTGACCACCTCGATGGGGAAGCCGTACAGTTCTCCGATGCGCTTGTACTGCCCTCCGGTCGCGGCATTCTTCGCTATTTCCTGCAGCCGCTTGCCGATTTCCTTTTCACCGGTGGAATCCAGACCGTCAATTTTCAGCAGGTTCAGCCGGTTGCCCTCCTTGTCCGTCTGTGCGGCGGCGGTGAATTTCTCCCAGTCTTCCGTCATGGCGGCTATGGCGGCTTGGTTGTTCCTCAGTTCCCCGGTCTTGCCTTCCAGTTTCAGCTCCGACTCGCGCTTGCCCTTGTTGAACGACTTGCGCTCTCCCTCCAGCGAGGCGATGCGTTTCTCCAGCTTCGCCTTGTCAAGCAGGTCGGTGTTACCTGACAGGATAGCCATGTACTCCGAGAAGTTCATGCCCGACTTCTCGTCCATCGCCCCCTCGTCAATGGTTCGTGCACCCATCGCACCGCTTTTGAGCTGCGAGATGAACGTCTGCTTGCAGTGCAGCAGGTTGAACTTGTACGAGTCCAGCGACTTTTCCACCGCGTAGATGATTACGTCCACCTTGTTGTCGGCATACAGCTTCGCTATCTCGTTGCCCTTTCTCACCGCCCGACCGTCGCGCTGGGCGAGGTCGGACGGTCGCCACGGCGTATCGAGGTGGTGGATTGCCACCGCCCTGCGCTGGGCGTTCACGCCCGTGCCGAGCATCGAGGTCGAGCCGAACAGCACGCGCACATATCCCTCGTTCATCGCCTCTATCACCGCTTTCCTTGACTTCTCGCTCTTGCACTCCTGAATGAAGCGGATTTCATGGGCGGGTATGCCGTAGTCCTCCACCAGTTTGCGCTTGATTTCGGTATATACGCTCCACCCGCCCGGCTGGTAGGTACCCAAGTCGGAGAATACGAACTGCGTGCCGAGCTGCTCGTCATACTTCCGGTAATATTCCGCAATCGTCCTCGCACAGTGGCTTGCCTTGTTGTCCGGGTGGTCTTCATATTCCGGGTCTATCATGCGCATGTCCAGCGCCATCTTCCGCGCGTAGTCCGTGGCGATGAGCATTTTCGCCTTTTCCTCCGTTTCCGACAGCTTTCCGCGTCCCAGCAGCGTGGCGTCGCCCGTCTTGGCGAATTCCATCAGTTGCTTGATGAAATACTCCTGGTCGGGGGTGGGCGGTATGTGGTGCAGTATCTCGTTCTTGTCCGGCCTGTCCACACCCACGTCCTCCGCCGTGCGGTAGTCCGTTATCTCGTTGTAGAACGCCGCCAGCTCCGGCACCTTGATGAAGTAGCGGAAGCGTTCCTTCTGCACGATGTTGTTCGTCACGTTGAACTCGAAGTCCGTCGTCTTCTTGGCGAATATCGCCGCCCATGCGTCGAAACAACGGATGTCCTGCCTCTCCAGCTCCTTCGGACGCAGGTACTTGAACAGCAGGTACAGCTCCGTCAGCGAGTTGCTGATGGTCGTGCCCGACAGGAACGTCGCCCCCAAGTCCTTTCCCGTGCGCTCCTGAATGGTGCGGATGGCGAACAGCAGGTTCAGTGCCTTCTGGCTGCCCTCCGAGTTGCCCAGCCCCGCCACGCGGTCGTGCCGGGTGTTGAATGTCAGGTTCTTGAACTGGTGGCTCTCGTCCACGAAGAGGTGGTCGATGCCCATCTGCCTGAAGTCCGCCACGTCGTCCGTCCTTGACTTTATCGCGTGCTCCACCTTCTCCAGCTTGGCCGTCAGGTTGAACTTGCGCTTCTCCAGTCCCCTCAGCATGGCGCGCGACACGTCCTTGCCCTGCGAGCGGAGCACCTCCAGATTTTCCTCCACCGTGTCCAGCTCCGCCTGCAATATCCGCTGTTGCAGTTCCGGCGACTGCGGAATCTTCCCGAACTGGTCGTGGCTCATGATGACGCAGTCCCAGTCGTTGTTCCGTATGTCGTTGAAGAATCGCACGCGGTTTGCCGCCTCGAAGTCCTTCTCCGATGCGTACAGCACGCGGGCATTCGGGTATGCCTTGCGGTAGGTCTCCGCTATCTCGCGCACGTTGGCTTTCAGCCCGATTATCATCGGTTTGTGCACCAGCCCCAGACGCTTCATCTCGTGTGCTGACACGCACATTATCAGCGTCTTGCCGGTTCCGACTTCATGGTCCGCAATACCCCCGCCGTTCTGTTTCAACATCCAGATGCAGTCCTTCTGGCTGGGATACAGGTCGGTGATTCCCAGCCTTTTCAGGTCGAGTCCGGGAAAAGTCTGGTGCGAACCGTCATATTTCGGTCGCACGAAGCAGTTGAACTTGTCGTTATACATGTCCGTCAGCCGCTTCTTGAACTCCGGCGACTGTTCCTCCAGCCATTCGGTGAATCCGTTTCGGATTTCGTCAATCTTGGCGTTGGCGAGCTGTATGCCCTCGCTGTCGCGTGCCTTGATGTCGTTACCGTTCTCGTCCTCGCCGACTTTCTTCATCATGTCCGGGCAGGTGTTGTGCAGGGCGTGTTTCAGCAGGTGCATCCCGTCATAGTGGCGGTAATATCCCTTGACCAGAAACTCGTCGGTGATTTTCATCGTCCTGTGGCTGCACGCCACCGAATACTCGTCGAGGCTCTCCGAGTAGCCTATCTTCACGTCCGTATCGAACAGGCGGCTCATATAGGCGGCATACACCCCCGTGGGTATCCACCGCTCCCCGAAGTTGAAGTCAAGGTCTTCAAACGGGATTTGTTCGGGTATGTTCTCGCGTAAAGCCTCCAGAGCCTCCCGTGCCTGCGGCATCATCTCGTCCCCCTCGTGTCCCTTTACCCATTCCTCCATCTCCCTCGCTTTCACTACCACGTTACCGGCGATGAAGCGGTCGGCTATCTCGTAACCCTCTGCCAGCGGATTGTAGTACACCCTGCCTTTCAACGCTTCCAGCATGTCCGTCCGTGCCATGTCGCACAGGGATTCCATATACGGCAGGTTCACCCCGCCGTAGCGGTTGAGCGAGGCGGACAGGGCTTCTTCCGGCGATTCCGCCATGACGGTCGTTTCCTGCGAAAAGGAAACGGGATGGTCAAATATGTCCGCCTTCACCATCGTGCCGCCCTCGCTGCGTTCCAGTGCCAGCATGTTGCGCCCGGAGGCGTCCATCATCAGCAGTTTCACGTTCTGTCTGGCGTTCAGGCAGCCGTAGCGCATCGTGAACTCGTCATAGTAGGTGTTCAGGTGGCGGCGGAGCATGTCGTTTGCCTCCTGCCGTTCCGCCTCCTGTGCGTAGAGCCGCTCGTAGGTGTCGCGCATCGAGATGTACAGCTGCGCTTTCTCCTTCTGCATACCCTCCATGTCCAGCGGATGGAAGGTTGCCCCGTAGCGGGTCACGTCCTTCAACACGCCCACCTGATAGCGCACGCCCTGCGTGTGTACCCATGCCAGCGAGCCGTCCTTCAGGTGCGGCTCCAGCGGTCGGCTGTACGGACGGGGCATCATTTCCTCCTTCCGCTTGCGCTGCCTCTCTTCCGGTGTCAGGGCGGCTTCCTCCGCGCGGAGGACTTTCTCCACTTCCGCTATCCGTCTGTCGCGTTCCGCCTCGAATCCGTTTTCTATCGGATATACCGCCGTAGCAGCAGTACCTTGCGGTTCTTCCGTTTTCCCCACATGGACTTTTTCTCTTTTCGCCTCCGTTGTTCCGGCTGTCTGTCTGGCAGCATTGGCTTCCATCTTCATCTTTCCCAGCCGGCGCAGTTCCGCCCGTCGTTCCGGCGTGAGCGACATCATCGTTTCATAGAATCCGTTGATGGGCGGGTTCGTTTCCCAGTCGAGGCTGCGGTAAACGGCGTCCTCCGGGTCACCGTCCTCTTGTTGCGGTGCCGTGTCCTCTGCTTTCGGTGCGGTCGTTTCCACCGGGGCAGCTTCCACCTCTGCTGTGCCGCGGATGATTTCCTCCATTTCCTTTGCCTCTTCCGGGGTAATGGCGGCATCTGCCCCCGTCTTTCCTTTGTCCGCTTTCATTCCGATACCGTCTTCCGGTAGCACGAACAGCGATGCCTGCACCGGCTTTGCTGTCTTGGACTTGCTGCCTTTTTTCTTCTCCGGCTTCAGCCCGCGTTCCGCCAGCCGCCTTTCCTCCTGCGTGTAACCGAACAGGTCGTACAAATCCATCACCGGGGCTTCCGGCTGTCTGCTTTGCGCTTCTTGCGACATGCCGGTCATGGCTTGCACTTTCGGCTGCACACTGTTTGCTTCCCTTTTTGTCCGGTCCGCTGCACCTGCATCCGGCAATCCGCTTTCTTTTTTCACCTCCGTCCGTTCTTCCGCAACCGAAGCGGAGTTTTCTCTTTTCGCCTTCGCCGGTTCACCCGCAGCCGAATGGATATTTTCTCTTTTCGTCTCAATACCCTCGGTCTGTACGGCAATGTTCTGCCGCATCTCTTGCCGTGCTTCCTGTCTTTCGCCCTTGATGCCGTTGTAGCGTTCCAAGTCCAGCCGTACCGACAGGTCTTCCGACAGCATTTTATACAAATCCATCACGATACCTTCCACACCGCCGTTGTGCGTGTATATCATGGCGGGCTTGCCGTAGGGGTCGGTATCCCTTTTCGCTTCGGTATGGATGATGCGTTCCGGGTGGTCAAGGAAATATTCATTGGTAACGACTCCGGTATGGTTGCTTCTGACTGTCCGGGTAAACCGCATGTCCTCTTCGGACAAATCCATTTTGTTGATGTTCTTTTGTAGGATTATCAGGTCGCACCCTACCTCCGTGTTGGCGTTTTCCGTGAACAGGTTGTTCGGCAGACGGATGGCGGACAACAGGTCCGCCTGCTTCATCATCAGGTAGCGCGTGCCTCCGTTGCCTTCCGTATTCAGTACGCTCTGCGAGGTGATGAATGCCACGATACCGCCGTCGCGCACCGCGTCCAGCCCTTTCAGGAAGAAATACGTATGCACTTTCTTCGCCGCTATCCGGTGCATGATCGACTTTTTCTCGTATTCCGCATCGAACACGGCGATGTCCCCGAAAGGTATGTTGGAGATGGCAAGGTCGAAACGGTTCAGGAAAGGTTTCTCTATCTTCTCGAAGCCCTCCGTGCGTATTTTCTGCTGCGGGTACAGGTGTCCGAGCATCTTGCCCGTCAGCAGGTCTTTCTCGAATGCCGTCACCTCCGCCTGCGGGTTGTTCGACAGCACCGGGCTGATGAACGCGCCCATGCCCGCCGACGGCTCCAGCACCAGCCTCGGGCGCACCTTGCGGTCGTGCAGCACGTCCGCGATGGTGTCCGTAATGGCTTGCGGCGTGTAGAATGCCGTCAGCACCGAGGCTTTCAGCGAATCCGTATAGCGTTTGTACTCCAGGTCGTCCCGGCTGTTTTCCCGGATGATGCGGTGCAGCTCCACCGTCGGGGCGAACAGTTCGAGGTCGGATTTCGCCCAATGTACGGCATCCGTCAGCTCCCGTGCCGGGTTCAGTATGCACTTCAGTCCCCCGAAGCCGCAGTACCGCCCCAGCAGCACGCGCTCCCTTTCGGTGGGCGTGCGCCCTTCCCGGTCGAGCGTGAATGCCGTCCGTATCGCCTCGATGTTGTCCCTCAGCTTCTGTTTCCTATTGAATGCCATAGGACTCCAGATAAAGCATGACGGTTCCGGTCAGCTCCGTGTAGAGCAGGTCGTGGTCGGGCGACAGGGCGAAGGTGTCGTCCGGCGTGTCGTAACCGCCGAACAGGTTTTTCAGATAGGGGAAGAGTTTCCGGCAGAACGCCTCACGGTCGGATGCCGCCACCTCGTCGGCGAACTCGTTTTCCACCACCTCGCGCAGCAGGGCGTAGGGGGAGAAGTGGAGTCCTCCGAGCAGGACGCGCATGGCTTCCTCCTGTGCGGCTTCCGTGGAGCTTCCCTCCAGCCTTGCCTTCTCGAAGGTTTCGGAGGCGGCTTCCTCCCTTCCGGTTATAAACCCGGTATCAATTACTTTGTCGGGATGGTATTTTCTCAGGTAGTCCAGCAGGTACAGTCCGTAGTAGGACAGTTCCGCCGGAGCGGTTCTCTTGTTCTGTTTCATTTTCTGATGGATTTAGTGGATGAATGATTTTGGAAAGGAAATAAAAAGGCACCCGGTATCTCTCCGGGTGCCGCCACTAAATCCATGTGAATAAGGAGTATCAACGGATTGAAACAGATTATGACATGGTTCAGTGGCAAAAATAATGCATTATTTTCGTTTTCCTTTCATGTTCGTGCCTTTTCTTGCGCCTTTGGCTTCGGGAAAGATGAAGTTCGTGTTGAAGTCCGCGTCGAAGGCGACCGCCGCGCTGAACGGCTTGCCCTGCCTGCTCTTGAAGCCGCCGAGGACTTCCGTCTTTCCTTTTGCCAGCAAATCGGTCATCTCCCCGTCGGTAAGTGCCTTGCCGGCTATCTGGCGGAATACGGGCAGGGAGCAGTCCGGATTGTCGCAGCGCACCACCTTGCCGTAGAACTGCATCGTGCCCTTGCCGCACTTGGGGCAGATGCAGCCCGAAGCCTTGTGCCCGAAAATACGGTCACACGCAAGCAAATCCGTGGTAATCTTTCGGGTATAGCTTTCTATGTCCCTCATGAAAGCCTCATGCGGTGTCTTTCCTTTCTCAATCTCCGCCAGCTTAGCTTCCCACTGCCCGGTCATTTCCACATCGGCGATGTCCATGTCTTTTACAATGGAATACAGGGCGAGTCCTTTCTCCGTCGGTACCAGCGACTTCTTCACGCGCACCATGTATTCCCTTCTGAGCAGCGTTTCGATGATGGCGGCACGGGTGGCGGGTGTGCCGATGCCGCAGTCCTTCAGGGCTTGGCGTGCCTCCTCATCCTCCACATCATCACGCCCGGCGGTTTCCATCGCCGCCAGCAGCGAGCTTTCCGTGTGCAGGGGCTTCGGTCGGGTCATGCCCGAACTCATCGAGCATCCCGCCATCACCAGTGTGTCACCTTCCGTCCAGTCCGGCAATGCCGTATTCCCGTTGTCCTCACCATACTCTCCGTACACGCCGCGCCAGCCTGCCTTGCGCACGATGCAGCCTTTCGCCTCAAACGTCAGGCCCTCGCATCTTTCGCCTGCGTCCGGCACCACCTCCGCTACTACGGTAGCCGTATCCTTCACACATTCCTCCGAAAATGCCTCTACCATGCGTCCGGCAATCATGTCGTAGATAATCTGCTCGTTCTTATAGAGGGCAAGCGGTCGGTTCGGCGTTACCAGCAGGGCATGGTGGTCGGTTACTTTCGAGGCATCCACGCTCCGGCGGTTCAGTCCGTCCAAGTTCACGATTTTATCCGAAAGTGTGGAGTGGCTTGCCAGCCGCTCAAGCAGCAGGGGCACTTCGGCAAACACATCTTCCGGAATATGGCGGCTCGATGTTCTCGGATAGGTGACGAGCTTCGCCTCATAGAGTTTCTGCACCAGTTCCAGCGTCTGTTCTGCCGTAAAGCCGTGCTTCGTGTTCGCTTCCTTTTGCAGTGTGGTCAGGTCGTACAGCAGCGGAGGGTTCTCCACCTTCTGCTTCTTTTCGATCTTGGTCACGGTGGCGCACATCTTCGCCTTTACCTTATTATATAGTATAGCTGCCTCGTTCTTGTCCTGCCATTTCTTCACGGAAGCGAATTTCACCACCGTACCCGCATTTGCCGATGGCACGGAGAAATGCAGCTGGTGTACCGGCTCCGGCGTGAAGCGTCTGTTTTCCCGGTACCGCTTGCAGACCATTGCCAGCGTGGGTGTCTGTACGCGTCCCACGGAATACGTTCCCCGCCCGGCGGCGACGGTCAGCGCCTGCGTGCCGTTGATGCCCACCAGCCAGTCCGCCTCGCTGCGTGCCTTTGCCGCCAGATACAGGTCGTCATATTCATGCCCGTCCTTCAGTTCCTTCAATCCCTTGCGGATGGCAGTGTCCGTAAGCGAGCTTATCCACAGTCGGCGGAAGGGCAGCGTACAGCCCGTATAGGCATACAGGTATCTGAATATCAGTTCCCCTTCGCGTGCGCAGTCCGTTGCCACGATGATGCCCTCGCTTTCCTGCCACAGCTTCGTTATCACCTTTATCTGCTTCACCGCTGCCGCGTCCGCCTTGTAGCCCTTGTCCGTCTTTACCTGTCGGGGAATCAGCATGAACTCTTCCGGTATCACGGGCAGGCTGTCCCTGCGGAAGCCCTTGAAGCCGTACCCGTCAGGCAGGGCGGGTTGCACCAGATGCCCCAATGCCCATGTCACATGGTAGCCGTTTCCCGTATAATATCCTTCCTCTTTTCTTGTCGCTCCGGTGATGCGTGCTATCTCACGCGCCACGCTCGGTTTTTCTGCCAGTATGGTAATCATATATTTCCTGTTTTAGTCGTTGATACTATTGTTTCTTGTGGAATGGAACGGGGTACGCCGGTGTCCGTGGGATATGCAGGGCATGGCGCATGAAGCCCCGTTTCATTCCGTTGTTTATTCTCTTTTAATTTTTTATGGATTCAGTGGCGGCACTCAGGAAACCTTCATGCCTTTGGATTTCTTCGTCTGCTGCTTCTGCTGGGCGTCGTCCTTAGGGGCGGTCTGTCCCTGCGTAAGCGGCTCCTTCAGGTGCTTGGTCGCCTCGTTGATCTTGCCCTCGTTGTTCACGGCGAGCTGCGTGCGGCTCTCATTCGACGGGGCGACGGTCTGCGCGAGGTCGGGGTTTTCCGAATAGGTCAGCGGTCTGCCTTTCTCGCGGTTGAACTTCAGATATTTCGTGCAGGGCTGTCCTTGGTCATCCTTCGCATTGGCGAGCACCACGGTCTTGCCCGCCACATAGTCTGCCTTCTGCTGTTCGGTAAATATGTCGTCCTTCCATTTCCCTATCGGGCGGATGCTGCCGTCCTCGTTCGTCCACGAGCGGTTGCGCCGTTGTCCGTTCTCCTGACTCCCGGCTTCCTTCTGCTGCTGTCCGGGAGCATCCGGGGCTTCCGGGCTCTGCTGTTTCTTCTCCTGTCCGTTTCCACGTCTCTGCGATTGCCCCTGCCACAGATATTCCGGCACAAACTCCACGTCGCGTTTCTCCGCACTCACTTGCAACACGGCTTCAAACTTGCGCCCGTTCTTCAGCGTTACCTCCTTGGGCAGTGCCAGTCCTGCACGCAGGATGTCCTGTTCCGGTTTTAACAGTTCCGTCAGTCCGATTCTGTCCGGGATGCGTACCTTGCTTGCCGGAATGTCCACGATTTCATTCGTCAGGCGGTCGATGCTGATGTACGACGGACGCATCTCCCCGGTTTTCGTATCCGCCACATCCACCAGCCTGCCCAGATTGCCTGTCTGCTTCAGTTTCTTCTTGTCTTCATCTGTGAAAGTATAGCCGTTATGGGGAATGTCAAGCCTCGGCTCGTGGCGAACGAAGTGGGGAGTGAGCTTCAATGCCCCGTCTTCCGTCTTCTGGAACGAGAGGCGGGCTTGCAGCTCGTAGCTATCACCGCCAAAGGTCGGGTTCACCGTCACCAGATTCGTCTTGCCGTAATTCATCAGGGCTTTCATGTCCTTTTCAGACAGGTTTTCTCTTTTCACCCCGAACCGTTCCAGTTCCTTCCAGTCCACATCACCGTCCGCTATCAGGTTCGGTCTTTGCGTCTTCGCCTGCGGTTGCCCGTCCTGTGCCGGTTCCTGTCCCTGTACCGCCTGCGTTTCCGTTGCCTGCGGTTGCTGTTCCTGATTTTCCTGTTTCATTTCTTCCATTTTCTCATTTGTTTGTTGTTCCACATTGTCTTCTTCCGTATTTTCTCTTTTCGCTTCCTCCGCAGCCTGCTGTTCCACAGCCTCCGTTTCGGCATTTTCTCTTTTCACCTCTTCCGTAGCCTGTTGTTCCTCAGCCTCCGTCTCGGCATTTTCCTTTTTCACCTCTTCCGCAGCCTGTTGTTCCTCAGTCTCCGTCTCGGCATTTTCCTTTTTCACCTCTTCCTCAGCCTGTTGTTCCTCAGTCTCCGTTTCGGCATTTTCTTTTTTCGCCTCTTCCGCAGCCTGCTGTTCCTCAGCTTGCTGGTACGCCGATGTATCCACCTTGTGCGGAGCGAGCAGTTCTGCGTTTGCCGCAGGGTCTCTCAGCAGGTCCTTGATAACCGGAAGCAGTGCTTCCACCATGTCCGCTGCCACCCTGTAGAAACCGAAGCGCGTCGGTTCCTTGCACTGGCGGTAGAAGTTCCTGAAGAAATTGTCTATCGCATCTCCGTGGCGGTCAAAGCGCAAAAACTCCTGCGAGTGTTCCGCTTTCGGCGGTATCCTCTTGGGATAACCTTTGCCGTCAAGTCCGGCAACCACGCTGATTTCGCCCGTCTTCTCGTCGCGGACAACCAGCACGTCCTCTTCCTTTTTCTTTTTCTGTTCCATTGATTGATTTTTTATTGGTTATTGAACAAGCCTGCCGGCAACCACCCATACAGGCATTTTTTCTTTTCGTCTTGAAAATTCCCTATCATAAGCGACTTGCCGTGCGCCTGCCTCCTTTCTTCTCTTTAGTCTTGCCCGGTGATTTCTTCCCTGTGCCTTCCTTTATCTTCAGCACTTTCCCGCCGTCCAGTACAACTTCTTCCATGTTCCGGCTGATGAACTCCAACACGTCCGACTCCTTGTAATAGCTCTTGCGGCTGATGCGCCGGCTTTTGAGTCCGTATTCGCTGCGGAAACGTTGGAGTGACCGCTTGCTGGTACGCAGCATCTCGCACAGGTCTTGGTTGTCATACATCCGTTCCCCGTCCAAGTACTTCACCCCGGAAGCATCCTTGTTTATCAGTACCGATATGATACCGTCCAACCGGTCAATCCGTCCCATGATGCGTTGCATCCATTCCTCAAACAGGTCCTTACCAACCGCTTCCATCGTCTGCCTCCTTTCTTGTCATCAGGTAGTTATGCTTGAACTCCTCCAGTGTCTTCGGATTGCAGCGGACAATTTTCCGTCTCACGCATTCCTCCAGATCCGTCAGTCTGTACCGGCACTTGCTTCTTGCCATCATGTAGGGAATAGTCTTGTCCTTGCGCATCCGTTGCAGTGTCCTCGTGCTGATTTTCAGCAGGTCCGCCGCCTCCTCGCTTGTCAGCAGGATTTCCGCTTCTTCCTTCGGCACGTTGTCTTTCTTGAAAACATAGTCCGCTATCCGGTCTATCTTCTCCATCATCGTTTTCACGACCTCGTTGTCCATTGTTACTATTTCCATATTATTCCGTATTGGTTACGCTGCAAAGGTGCGCAACTCCGTGCAGGCACAATCCATAGTATTTCCATAGTAGGGAATGATTTTCCCGAAATTTCCTGTAATTCTTTCCACAAGTGCCCTGTTTCTTCACATACGGGCACAAGAAAGGCGGCTCCGCCCGGCATGAAGCACGGATGAAGCCGCCTAATCGGTCAGTCATTAAATATGTAATAGAATCAAGCTATACTGTTTTCCCCAGAAACACTCCGATAACCGACAATGCCCCCAGTTGTTTCATCTTTCGTTGCAGTTGTCTGAAGCTCTCTCCGGTTGTGAACACATCATCCAGCAAGAGCACGTGTCTGCCCTTGATATACCTTCGTGTGAATTGCAGGTTTCCGAGCGTGTCCTTGCCTTTTCCCCTGCCTTTCATCTGTTCGCGGTCTTCCGCTATCCATATAGCCTTGAATCCGTCCGTAATGCCCAGCCATTCCGACAAGTAGTAGCACACCACCGGAAAGCGTTTCCGCTGTCTTTCCCTTGTCGATGCGGGTATAGGTATCAGTACCGTGTCTTCCTTCGTGCCATTGAAGCCCGCATGTTTCAGACACAATGCCAGTATCCGTGCGACCAGCTCGCCGCAGTGTCCACCTTCCTTGAAGCGGAAAATCAGGTTGCTTACCCGTTTCTGGTGTTCGTCCGTCTTTTCAATCTTCGTTGGGTAATAGTCATGCAGGTAGTGGCACCTGCATCCGTCTATAAGAGCTTCTCCCTTGAACATCGTTTCGTACGGATAGAAGTCCATTTTCTTCTCCCTTTCAAACGTGAAGTTCAGCACATCCCTCATCATGGCATTCCATTCCTTCGACCTGCCCAGCGAATACCATCCCGCATGTTTCCCGGCTTCCATCAGGCACATGCCGATTTCCATCGCCTCGCTGAACCGCTGGTGCGAGACGATGTACCACCCGTGTTTCCGGCACAGGCCGGCAAACTCCTTCATGTCAGTAGCTAGAAAGTACATCATGCCTTCCTCTTTGATGACTACCGTCAGTTCCGACTTCGGTTTCTCCCGGCAAAACAAGCTTTCGCTGTATTCCACTCCGTGCCATACCGACTCCGTGCATTCCTCATCGCAGAACTGCACTTCCACCTCTTCAAGCAGGTCAAATTCCTCCACCATACCGTTTCTATCTTTAATTACAGGTTTAAGATGGAGATAAGTTACACATTATTATCGGTTTACAGATAAGTATGTTTTACAGTTTCACATTTTTTAGCTTATATAAACACGCGTCGGGACAGCCTCCTGCAAAAAAGACTGCCCCGACACGCATATCCATCATATCCGGCGGTTTCAGTTCAAACCCTTTCTCTTTTCACCGGTCATACAGAGAATGACCATATTCTTTTTTGCCTCAAATGACTCCGCCAGCCTCCGTGCCGCCCATTTTCTGAATGCCTCGCACTTCAATCCTTTCATGCGGAATCCCAGTGCGACGATGGTTTTCAACCCGTAAAGGTCAGTGCTGCAATTCTTTCCGTTATAGATGAAATGTTCCACTCGTACATCCGTGTATTCGTCAAAATCCCCTGTTTTTGCCAGAGATTTCAGTCCGGCATTCACTGACTGTACGAACACATCGTATGCCCGTGCGATGTCACATTTCGAAAGCCATACTTCTCCGTTCTTGTCCGTTTCTATTTTCACGGCAACCCTTTCCGGAGCATTGCGGTCATATTCGATTTCAAAATTTCCAATCTTTACCATAGCATATCTTTTGTTCTTACCGTTAATCAGGAATGTTTGAAACAAGAACAACCAATCGTCTATATTACATTACTCTTCAATGCAACATCTTCTATACTGGTAAGTTTACTTGCTAAAACCTTCATATCTTCACGTATCTTTTCATTAGTTATACGCGCGTATATTTGGGTAGTCTTTATATTCGTATGTCCTAATAATTTTGATACCGTTTCAATCGGCACACCTTTAGACAATGTGGTTGTTGTCGCAAATGTGTGTCTTGCCAGGTGAAAGGTAATATTTTTTTTAATTCCACACAAATCAGCAATCTCTTTCAGGTAAGAGTTTGCTTTCTGATTGCTCAATACAGGTAACACACGATTGTTTTTTAACTTTCCTTCGTATTTTTCCAATATCGCCAGCGGAATTTTCAGAAGTGGAAGGTTTACTGGAGTGGCAGTTTTCTGACGATGTAGCTTCAACCATTTGCTACCGTCAAATGATGTACAAATATTTTCTTTTTTCAGGTTATAAACATCAATGTAAGCAAGCCCCGTGAAGCACGAGAATATAAATATGTCCCGTACCTGTTCCAGCCTTTGTGACTGAAACTCCTTTTTCAGAATGCGTTCCAATTCTTCTTCCGTCAGATAACCGCGGTCCACAGCTTTCATGTGGATATGATAATTGGCAAACGGGTCAACTGTTATCCATCCGTTATTTTTGGCTATTAAAACAATTTTACGGAATATCTGCATGAACTTTCCTGTCGTGTTTTCATTACATCGGCTCACTGTTCTTAGATAGAACTCAAAATCTGTCACAAACTTATGGTCTATTTCCCGAAGCGCTATATCTGATATTCTATATTTTACTTTCATGAACTCTTCCAACCGCCTGTAAGTTCGGTCATATTTCACAAGAGTAGCAGGAGCCTTACTGATGCCGCAAAGTTTTTCTGCATCCTCATTGTGTTGTTTGAAAAGCTCCAGTAAGGTCTGTTGCTTCACCTCATATCCGAGAAAAGCGTTTCTTACCTTCTCGGCAGTTACAAAGGAATCCCTTGATTCTATATAGCGGTAGTGGTTGTTCAATGCGGTACGTATGTCATCAAGCATGTTGTTCACCTGCCTTGCTTTCGCTCCGTTCCCTGACAAACGTCCCAGTTTGGTGTCCCACAGACGAGGCTCCACATCCAGTTTTGAACTGAATTGTGACATTTCCCCGTTTACGGTGATACGAATCATAATGCTCGCCTTACCTTCTTTGTTTACGTAGTTCTTTCTCAGATAGAAGAGAATTTTGAATGTACTTTTGCTCATAAATGCATCTGTTTTTATATCCTTTGTTACAATCGTTACACAATGCCACAAAGGAAAGGTTATTAATTGAATTATGAGCAGACAAAATTGAGACAACAGCGGACAAATCAGTGAGTTAGCATGAAAATCGTTACAATAATCAGACGGTAATTTTTCTGTAACGATTTGGTAACGGAACTTTGTCCGAAGTGGGCTATTTGATGTCCTTGGATTGGCACTTGCAGAATACAAAAAAAGTCCACAATTTATTGAAATTGTGGACTTTGTCGCTTTCAGACTCTCAGTTGTCCTTGAGTCTCAGCGGTGCGTACGGAACTAACACATTTTACTATCATATTGAT
>ENA-UACJ01000293-UACJ01000293.1-human-gut-metagenome-genome-assembly--contig:-NODE-293-length-15956-cov-4.643733_pt1 | contig 15956 bp, 10 predicted proteins | sample MGYA00243880_ERZ654227 | MGnify/ENA primary metagenome ERZ654227 (study PRJEB26926, sample SAMN06165172) | human gut metagenome | biome: ENVO:00009003; feature: ENVO:2100002; material: ENVO:00002003... | reverse complement strand
ACGAGATGAGCGCTAGTCTCGTGGGCTCGGAGATGTGTATAAGAGACAGACTTGTTGGGTGACTATCTGCCGGACCGCACTTTTCTCGGCTCGGTCCAGTTCGGACAGATTTTCCCACAAGTAGAGTTTGTGCTCCATTACGTCTTTGGATTTATCTTCAATGGCCTTATCCATCTGTTCGATATTGGCAGCTAATAAAGCAATAATATCCATGAGATAGGCTTTTTCTTCCTTTTCAGTCCGGTTAAATATCATAGCGCGTATTGGTTTGTAGTTTTATTATCGGGCGAAATTACACAAATATGTTTAATGTTATTCCCTTTGTATGGAGAAAAGTGGATGTAAATTTGTTCTTTGTCCGGTTGTTTGGGTTACTCTGATATGAATATTACAGGAATGGAAGCCGCTCTTTTCTTTGTGGAAAAAAGGTGGAGGAACTTTCACAAGCTCTCCGTCCCAACCGTAGCAGGTACATGTAAAGAGAATGTTCACGGAAAAAGAATAATGCACAATCTTTTTTGAGAGATTGTGCATTATAATATAGAAATATACAGTTTGTTATTACTGGCTTTTATAGCTGTTTATCTGAGATTAACCGTGCGATGCGGGTCTTGTTCTGTGTTCCTTTGGTAAGCAGGTAAACGTGCTTATACGCATCGCGGTTCAGTTCGGTGGGAGAACCGTTGATAAGAATGATATTCCGGTCATTGGCGAATTTCAGGATACCGCTGATGTTGTTGGGATGTAGTTTGCCTATTTCATCCATCATGCAGTGTAACTTGAAATCTTTGAATTTGCGGGATGCTCCTTCCTTGAACACATTCAGCAACATGATGTTTATCATCGCTTTTACCAGAATGTCGGTTCCTTCCGACCCCACATTGGCTATCTTCTCGATAAATCCGGTGTCATTGCCGTTCTCCACAATGCGGAAACGCAACTCGAAGGAATCATACAGGCGGATACTGTCATAGCGGTAAGCATGTATTTCCTTGATAAAGGTACGCAGCAAAGTGATAGCCTCTTCTTTCACCAATTGCTCCTTGGCAGAGGAGAACAGGTTGGTTTCCGGTGAGAGGTCATAGCCGTAATCATGGTAATATTTCTGTATCTCACGCAGAATATTCACTACGCGGTTGCTGCTCTCTTCCACTTTCATTTCAATGCGCTGGATGACTCCCACAAAATTGCAGGTGGCGAAACCTTTATTGATTTCACGGATCACATCTTGAATATCATCTTCCGATGAAGTCAGCATGGAGGTGTCCATACTGATACGTTTGAAGGTATCCCAATGCTCGTTGTTGATGCGGCGGATGTATTCGTCTATGCGGTGTTCTTCCACAAAGTCGTGCAGTTCGTCGGCAAAGCGTACATATTCCCAATCCTCGTTGAATTTTACGCGGAACTTGAAGGTGTTGTCCTCATCAAAATGTCCGGTGAAAAGGTTCACTTCTTTACGGAGCTTGCTTTGCACCTGCGTGAATTGGTTGGCCTGGCGGGTCAGTTCGTCAATCAGCTCCATACAGGTCTTGGTGGTCTGCATGGTTTGCGTGTTTTCGGAACGGAATATATCCTGATGCGGTTTATACCAGTCGTATGCCGGAATCTTGCTGTAAGCCTCCAGGTTCTTTTGCAGTTCCCTTACATTTTCTTCCGCTTCTTCCCATTCTTTGTTCAGAAGGTCTATTTTTTCTTGTAGGGAGGATGTTTCCACTCTCAGCGTTTCCCGTTCCAATTGGAGCAGACGTTTTTGTTCATCGTGCTCCCGTTGCCATCCGGGAATACGGTCTATCAAATCCCGTTTGTCTTTTTGGTATTCGATGACCAGTGTCGCATTCTCCTTAATGAAAGAAAGCTCTTTTTCCAGTTGGACCAGTTGGTTGGCAATGTCTTGCAGACGTTCGGTATCTGCTCCCTGCGAGTGAAGCTCTTTCTGCATATCCGCTTCATATTCGGTTTTGATGGAGGAAATTCTGCGTTGTTCTTCTTTTTCTTCCTTCCCGATAACTTCCGCTTGTGTCTTTTTTTCGGCGGCAAGAGCCTGTTGTTGCTTGTTCCATTCCTGCTTCAGGCTATCCAGTTTCTCTGTCTTTTCTTTGTTCAGGTTTTTTAGCTTGCTGTTTATACCGTCCAGTTCGGCAACCCGTTTGCGCTGTTCGTTTTCCAATCGGTTTATTTTGGCATTCCGTTCCTCATTGGCTTTCTTCTTCCACTCTTCCAAGTCGAGCATATCCTGCTGGTATTGGCGTTCCAATTGTTCCAGTTCATACTCTATTTGGCTGATAATGGCTTTTTGTTCCTTTATCTGCGGTTGGTATTTGCGTTTCAACTGTTCCTGCAACTCCTCCCTTTCAGTTTGCTGGCGTTGCATGGCAGCAGTGATTTCTTCCAGACGTTTTTCACCGTTTTCTTTCTCGACGATATAATCGTCTATGGATTTGATGGGGCGGTGGATGCTGTCTAAATTAATGGAAATGCCATAGAATGAGTTTCCCCCCTCAATGGTAATTTGCGGAAAAAGCCCCCGTTGCCATAAAATGCTCTCATCACACAGTTTGCCGATATTCTCTTCCCATCCCTTTTTGTTTTCTTTCAGCCAGCCTTGCAAGGTGTCTTTGCTGTTGTTCAGAAAAGCTTGTAATTCGTCTATGCGGGGACGGAGTTGCAGCATCTCCTGTTGCAGTTTTTGCAAGGTCAGGTCTTTTTCTTTCAACTGTTTCTGCTGTTCCTCTTCCCAAGTCATGGTCAGTTCCTTGATGATGAGCTGCGCTTGGGCGATACGGTTTTTCCGTTCCGTATGAAAGTTGGCATAGTTTTGGATACGTGTTTTCAATTCTTGTTGCTCTTCCTCAAAGAAAACCTCCTTTCTGCATAATTTTATCTGGTAATCTATAGCGTTCAGTTCGCCCAGTTTCTCGGCTTTCAGCGGATGGAGTTGCTGTGACAGGCTTTCGAACTCCTGGTAAAGGGAATCAGTGAACCGCTGGTATTCTTTGCGGGCCTCTTCCAGACGCTCGTTGTATGCATTGTTTAATGTATCCAGTTGTTTGATTTTCGCTTCATGAATCTTGTTCCATTGCTCGTCCAAGGCCTGAATCAGCGATTTATACTTGGTGGATATTTCCATATATTGTGAGGTAAGGATGCGTTGTTCTTCCAGCAATCCCACCTGCCGGTTCTTCCATTCCTCTTTTTTGGAAGAGCGTTCTATAATCTCTTCTATGTTCTTGTTCTGATAGTCCTTTTCTTTGCCTAATGCCTTTTGCAGTTCGTTGTTCAGCACTGCCAGCGCTTCCTGTAACTTGTCGCTGCGTTTGCGCGATTCATCCTGAAGCTCCTGTTTCCGGCGTATCAGTTTTCCTTTGTCGGCATCCGTGCGGTCTTGTTTCTCTTTCCATTGGGGAAGGATACTTTCGGCTTTGCGGAAAGCGGCAACCAGTTCGCGGCAATTCTGCACCAGTCCGCCTTGCAGTTTGGATGTTTGTTGGGATAACAGTGTGATTTCCCGAGCCTGTTTCCGGGTTTCCCGTTTCTGAAATTCTTCGATATCCTTCAGACGGGTTTCAAAGTTTTTCAGATGCTCCTTGTAACTGTTCAGGTCGATGGCCGTTTCATCTTCATTCAGAGAAGAAATGATTGTTTTCTTGATAAATTCAGCATCCAGTTTCGAATTCAGCAACACGTTCTGTATAGTGCGCGGAATATTCTGGTATTGCTTGCTCTCCATCAGCGAGTACCGGCTGAACTCAGGACTTGTACTGTTTCCATACAGAATGTTCCGATACTCGTCGTAGGTATAGATGATACGTGAATATTCTATGCCATATTGGTCCAGCACGGCACGCACGCGGTCGCTCTCGCTATAGGCCACCCGATTCTCGTCTATAAAGAATTCTTTGCGGTAAGGAGAGTGGATGAAGCGGTAACATACACGGTTCATCGATTTGAAACTCAGAATACAGAACGCACCGTTCTCTGTTGCCACTTCGTAAACGATATACGAATTGGAGTAGGGAAAATAGTAATCCGTGTAATTCTGCTTTTCCACCGAAATGCCCAGCCGTTGCGTGTCGGCATTGTAAAAGAAAAGGATAGCACGCAGAAGGGTACTTTTTCCCACTCCCTGCGTACCGATGAAGTGAACGTTTCCGTCCAGATAGATATCGTCCGAATAAGGGATATTCGCACTATTGATAAAGATAATTCTACTCAGGTTTCTCATCTTCGGTTTCGTCGTAAATGTTGATACTTTCAATCAGTCTTTCCAGATAATGCCAGGCGCTCATCACTTTATACGTATTGGTTTTCTCATTTTCCTGTTCCAGGAACGAGTCTTTGGTGAGCTGGCGTATCATGTTTTCCAGCACTTCCTTGCGGATGTCCTTGTCCGAGAAGTGTTTCCGCATACCGTCCAGTTTGTTTTGGAGCAGCATGTTGATGTTGGTTTCCACCAATATCTGTTCGGGCTGGAAGCGGAATCCGGGACCGAATGTTTCATCGTAGGTTTTGAAAAAATCGAGCACATCTATCCAGTAATAGGCACGCATGATTTTTTGCTCCAGTGTGGCTTTAGGTTCTATACGGGAGAAGAAGAAATATTCGTTTCCCCGTTCCAGTGTATAGTTTATTTGTGAGAAATACTGATAGAGAGATTCGTAGTTCTCATCTATTTCATTATACATATCGCGTACTTCTTCGCTGGTGCTGTTGGAACTGATGAACAGTCCTTTTTGCAGGTATTCAAAGATGGATGCGGTATTATCGGGTATTTGTATATTTAAATCCATAATTCTCAGAGTGGGTATATTTTAGCATATTCATATTGATTGTGGAGTCCGAACTCGTTCCGGATTTCCAGTTGGCTCTCGTAAAGTGAGACAATCTGACAGAAGAACGTGGTACGTTCCTTTTCATCCACTTCGCGATGGAAATGATATTGCAACAGAAAGGAAAAAAGGTCGCTGACCGGCTCTCCTTTCCAGCGGGCTTCTGCCCCCGACTGCACAAAGGCGGTTACCACTTCGTCCAAATTAATCACTTCTTCGTACATGGCCTGTGCTTCCAAGTCTTCTTCACTGAAAGCTCCGGCTTCATTTTTCCGTACAATTTCACGATACTTCTGATTGCTGATAACTTTCAGAATGATGGGACGCACTTCGTCACTGGCCAAATAGCTGGGGGACAGTTTGAACGATGCTTGTGTATTGCCTTCCAACAGGAGGGAGCGTTCCCGTTCCATTATTTCAGACAGATTACTCCGGGCACGTAACTCGAACTGATCTTGCAGATATTTTACTTTTCGTATTTTTTCTACCAGTATCACCTGATTCTTTATTTGGTTCAGGTAATTGATGATATCCTGCTGGGCACGAATCAGACTGTGAGCTGATAGTTGCAGTTCCTGCCGCAGTTCGAGCAGGATGCGGGTCAGCTCTTCGTCAGTGGCTTGGCGGAAGAAATCCCGTTCTTCATGCAGAATCAGATGTTCGGTAGAGTCTATCAACCGCTGGATGTTGATTCGTTTCTTGTCCAGATTTTGCAGTTTGGCTATTTTTATCTGGTATGTGGGCTCGTGTTTGAAAGCATTATCAATATTGTGTTGAAGGTTGATAATGTTCCGTATCGTTACACGTGCCAGTTTCTGAAAGGTAATCTTGATATTGCGTACATAACTTTCCTTGCGCGACTGGATCTTTTCTTTCAGGTAGTAGTCCATCAGTTCGTGCAGGTACTCTATGTTTTCCTCTACGGTAGCCGTGTTGATTTCCTCGTTCGCTTCCAGCAGCAGTTCGAAGAAATCAAGGAATCGGGCATCCAGTTCCACAAAGTTTCCGTTTTGGTGTATGATTTCCTTTTCGATGAGTATCTTTAAACGGTTTTCATCCTCTTTCAATAGGGCTAGTGCGTCCGAGTATCGAAAACTAAGTACTTTTCTCTTCTCAAACATCTCTACCAATAGCCCTTTAGCTACAAAAATCGTATTTATTATTTCGTGAATTGATCGGAATATATACATTGTTTTTTCTCCAAAAAAGTCCGGCGAAGTTACTTTAAATGGTTGGAAAAACCTAGCGTTTTATGCTAAAAAGCATATAAATAGTGAAGTAAAAGGTGGAAAATGTTGGAGTATAAATGGGCAAGAGGGAAGTCGTTGCATGAAGTGTCTGTCGCTTAATGGTGCTATATTTCTCAGATGCGGCTGGCACGAATAACGTAGTTCGTGCCGGCGCGTCTGGAAAATAGAATACTTTAGGAGCTTTACGGTTCTGAATGAAATAAAGGCAGATAAACCGGATGCCTATATTTTAGAACAGTTGGGCTGTGCGGGTTATTTGCAGGCTAGTTCGAATATCTCTTTACTGTATTCTTTGTTCAGTTTTACATAATTACCTACTAATTCACCTTTGTTTTCATGCAGTTTTTTCACTAGCAGTTCAATATCAGGATGTTCTATACCCAATTCTTTGAAATTGACCGGCAGGCCCATGTATCTGAAAAAATGCTTCAATCGTGATATGCCGGCAAGTGCCATTTCTTCCAAATCCTCATTCTCGGGAACTCCGAAAACGCGGTTTGCAAACCGGGCAATCTTTTTCGGGTTATGTTCTGCCATGAATGTCATCCATGCAGGTACGATTACTGCTAGTCCTGCTCCATGTGTCACATTATATACAGCACTGATTTCATGTTCCAGAAAATGTGATGCCCAGTCTTCCTCACAACCTACTCCGCAAGTACCGTTATGGGCAATTGTCCCACACCACATGATATTGGCGCGTGCTTCGTAATCGTTCGGGTTCTGCTTCACTTTATATGCTTCTTTGATGATAGCCATCAAAGTCCCTTCACACAGCCGGTCACTGATTTCTACATCGGGAGTGTTGGTAAAATAACGTTCCATAATGTGTACCATCATATCGGCAATGCCACAAGCTGTCTGGTAGGGGGGGAGAGTATAGGTCAGCTCCGGATTCATCACAGCAAAAACAGGCCGTAGTAATTCCGGTACACGCAAACTTAGTTTTTGCAGACCTTCCAGTTTGGTAATCACCGTATTGCCCGAACCTTCGCTGCCGGCAGCGGGAATAGTAAGTACCACACCCACTTTTAAGGCCTTCTTCACTTTGGCTTTTCCTATATAGAAATCCCAAAAATCACCTTCGTAGGGCACTCCTGCCGCAATGGCTTTTGCAGTGTCAATGACAGAGCCTCCCCCTACGGGAAGCATAAAGTCCACGCCTTCTTTGCGCGCCAGTTCAATGCCTTCGTAAACTTTCGGGTCAGTAGGATTAGGTTGTACGCCTCCTAATTTTACATAATCCACTCCTGCCTGTTGCAGAGAATCTTCTATGCGTTGCAGTAATCCGCTGCGAATAATAGAGCCTCCACCGTAAACAATCATTGCCTTCCGGGCGTTATACTTTTTAGCAAGAGTACCGGTTTGGATATCTGTATCCTTGCCAAATACAAACTCGGTAGGGCTGTAAAATACAAAATTGTTCATTTGCTTACTCCTTATATTATTTTGTTGTTTGAAACCAAAACAAAGTTAAGGAAATATATTACCTTTGCCGCCTAAATTTAGTAAAAAGATGAAAACGGACATTGAAATAGCACGCAGCATTGAGCTGGTCAAGATTAAACAAGTGGCTCGGGAAACCGGTATTCCTGTAGAGCACATCAGTAACTACGGGCGCTATATTGCCAAAGTGGATGAAAGTCAGATAAACGAAGAAAAGGTGCAGCAGAGTAACCTTATTCTAGTTACTGCCATCACTCCTACCAAAGCCGGTATTGGTAAGACCACTGTTTCCATCGGATTGGCTTTGGGACTGAATAAAATAGGAAAGAAAACAATTGTTGCCTTGCGCGAGCCGTCGCTAGGTCCTTGTTTCGGAATGAAAGGGGGAGCTGCCGGAGGAGGATATGCCCAAGTTTTGCCGATGGATAAGATTAATCTTCATTTTACAGGTGATTTTCATGCCATCACTTCCGCTCACAATATGATTTCGGCCTTGTTGGACAATTACCTTTATCAGAATCGTGATAATGGTTTCGGATTGAAGGAAGTGCTGTGGCGTCGTGTGTTGGATGTGAATGACCGTTCCCTCCGTTATATTGTTACAGGACTAGGACCGAAGACCAACGGAATTACCCAGGAGTCAGGTTTTGATATTACTCCTGCATCTGAAATTATGGCTATTCTGTGTCTGGCCAAGGATGAAAAGGACCTGCGTCGTCGCATTGAAAATATTTTATTAGGTTTTACGTATGACAACAAGCCTTTTACTGTAAAAGATTTAGGAGTTGCCGGAGCCATTACAGTTCTTTTGAAAGATGCTCTTTCTCCTAATCTGGTACAAACTACGGAACATACTGCTGCCTTTGTTCATGGGGGGCCGTTTGCCAATATCGCTCACGGTTGCAACTCTATTCTGGCAACCAAGATGGCAATGACTTTTAGTGATTATACTATTACCGAAGCCGGATTCGGGGCTGACCTGGGAGCGGAGAAGTTCTATGATATTAAGTGCCGTAAAGCAGGTGTCACACCTAAACTGACCGTCTTGGTGGTTACTGCCCGTGCATTGAAAATGCATGGCGGCGTATCACAGGATAAGATAAAGGAACCTAATCTGGAAGCTTTGAAGCAGGGTGTGGCCAATATGGATAAGCATTTGCGTAATTTGAGATATTTCGGTCAGACAGTTGTCGTTGCGTTTAACCGTTATGGGGATGATTCGGAGGAAGAAGTGGATTATATCCGTACCCATTGCGAGAAGAAAGGTGTGGGCTTTGCAGTGAACAACGCCTTTACTGATGGTGGCGAAGGGGCAGTAGAATTGGCGGAACTGGTTGTGAAAACCATTGAGGAACAACCTTCCGAGCCTTTGCAATATGCCTATGATGATGAGGATAGTGTAGAAACTAAAATATCGAAGGTGGCTTGTAATTTATACGGTGCCAGCATTATTACGTATAGTGCCGCTGCCCGTAAGAAACTGAAGCATATTGTAGAATTGGGATATGGAAATTTCCCTATCTGCATTGCCAAGACGCAGTATTCATTCTCTACCGACCCCAAAATTTACGGTGCGGTAGACAATTTTGAATTCCATGTACAAGATATTGTGATGAATGCCGGAGCTGAGATGCTGGTAGTCATTGCCGGAGAAATAATGCGTATGCCGGGATTGCCGAAGGAACCGCAGGCATTGCATATTGATATCGTGAATGGTGAAATAGAGGGGTTGTCGTAACCCCTCTTTTTTTTACTGAACTTATACTGTTTTACATTGACGAGATTAAACACCAGGTGTAAATGGAAAGTCCGATACCTGTTACCAATCCTACAGATGACCATCTGATAAACAACTTGTCTTTATATTTGCAGCCATAGCATAAGCCTGTAATGGCGCACATGGAAATTCCGATTGGAAATACAAAGAATCCTATTGAGATAATCCCGATAAGTATAATGATACCCATGATGGTTAGAACTTTGTTTCTTGCTGTCATAGCTTTTATTGTTTGGTGTTGAATGTATATGGATTATATGCGACAGTAAAAGTACAAAATTATTGTTTAGAATCAGACTTTTATCCGTTTTTTATATATTTGCATTATTTAAAAAGTGGATGGATGGCGGGTGTCTTGACTCCCGGACGGCATCGTAAATGCATGTCTCGGATTCGTAGTAGGAATACAAAACCTTCTGTCAGAAATGAGCACTTGAATGGGGCATTGTTTACGCTGAACCATTTGTTCTTGGAAAATTTTGCAGTACGTCATGCGGTTTCGTATGGAGAGAGCGGCAGGGAATTAAATCTGGTTGCGGCCGAAGATAAAACGGAATATGAGAAAGATAAGCTTTTATAAAAATCGAACTAATCAGTAACGATAAAATGGATATGAAACATGTAAAGTATCTGGCTCTTGTCCTATGCATAGGGAATCTGTCGCCTGTGATGGCGCAGACAGCCTCGAAAAGTCTCACAGTAGACAATTTAGTTGCCTGGCAGCGTATCAGCGGGCAAGCTATTTCTGATAATGGAAAGTGGGTGGCATGCAAGATGGAACCTTGGGAAGGAGATGCTGTGGTGAATTTGTATGATGCACAAGGGAAGGAACTTGCCACTTTTCCGCGGGCGGACCGTTTTCTTTTCTCGGCTTCTTCCGACTATTTGGTTGTGTCGCAGAAACCCGGCAAGATGATAGTGGATTCTCTGAAAATAAAGAAAACGAAGAAAGAAAAGATGCCGATGGATGCATTGGTCATTTATTCGCTTTCGGGCGGCAGGGAAGTGATTGATTCACTGAAAACATTCAGGCTGGCAGAGAAGGCGGACTGGGTTGCTTTTCAGAAGGGAAGGAAAGACTCGACTTTGTATGTCCAACCGTTGAATGCAAACCTCAGTACCCGGTATGAGGCTCCTGCTGTGAAAGCTTTCAACTTTGCGGAGAAAAGCGGAATGCTTTATTATATTACCGCAGGTGATAAAGCAGAGGAAAAGCCGGGATTGTATCTTCTGAATACGGAAACAGGTGTGAAGACGCTGATAAAAGAAGGTGACGGGGTGTTTAAACAGGTAACTTTTGATGAAGATGGAGCAAACTTGGCTTTCTTATATTGTGCACAGAAAGATTCTTGTTATAAAGCCATGAGCTTGTGGCTGTCACAGCAGGGAGCACCGGCAACAGAAGTTGCGGCACGTGGCAATCGGGCTTTTCCGAAAGGATGGGTAATCAGCGAGCATGGGAAATTACAATTTTCGAAGAGTGCTTCCCGGTTGTTTTTTGGCACATCGCCTGAGCCTAGACAAAAGGATACGTTGCAATTGGCGGAGAACCGTCCCAATGTGCAGGTGTGGAGTTGGGACGAGCCGGTGCAATATACTGTACAGGATTATAATAAGGAGAAAGAGCTGAAAAGAAGCTATCAAGCAGTTTATCATATAAATGGTGGTCGTATTTGTCAGCTGGCAGATGAGGAGCTGTCTCAGATTTTGCTGGGAGATGAAGGAGATGCCCCGTTGGCATTGCTTTCCACTTCGCGTCCTTATTCATTGTCCTCCATGTGGGAAGGGCGGACACGCAGTGATTATTACACAGTGTCTTTGGAAGATGGCAGCCGTAAATTACTGGCATCGGCGGATTATGGCAGATACCGTCTTTCACCACAAGGCAAGTATGCGTATTGGTATGCTGAAACAGACAGTTGTTGGTATACTCTTTCTATGGCAGACGGGAAAAAAAATCAGTTGACTACCCCCGCTTCTTTCCTCGCATGGGATGAAGAGAATGATGTACCTGACTATCCGAACGCACATGGAACTGCCGGATGGACGGAACGGGATGAGTCCCTTTTAATTTATGACCGTTATGATATTTGGAAATTCGATCCGGATGCCATGAAGGAACCTGTCAATCTGACGATGAATGGACGTAAGAACCGGATTTCATATCGTTTGGTAAAACTGGATAAGGAGGAGCGTGTGATTGACCTGAACAAGCCACAGTTGTTGAAAGGCTTTAACGAAGTGACCAAAGGGAACGGGTATTACAAGGCTCGTCTTTCCACCGCTGCTTCTCCCAAAGAATTGATGGCGGGTAACTATATGTTACGCAGTATTTCTAAGGCGAAAAATACAGACCATGTAATCTATACGATGGAAAGTTTTGAGCAATATCCTGACCTTCATTATGCTACACTCGATTTCAAGAAATCTATTCGGCTGACTCATGGCATTGACCAACAGAAAGACTATTTGTGGGGAACTGCCGAACTGGTTTCGTGGATATCTTTAGATGGCCGTAAGTTGGAAGGGGTGGTGTACAAGCCTGCCGATTTTGATCCGGCCAAGAAATACCCGATGATTGTGAGTTTCTATGAGCGAAATTCGGAAACTCTGTTTAATTACCGGATGCCGGAACCCCATCGGTCTACCATTGATTATCATCTTTATAACAGTAACGGGTATATTGTGTTCAATCCGGACATACGTTATGTAGACGGTTATCCGGGTGAGAGTTGCTATAACTGTCTGATGCCGGGGGTTGCCATGCTGATAGGCAAAGGTTATATTGACGAGAAAGCCATAGGGGCGCAGGGACATAGTTGGGGCGGTTATCAAGTGGCTTATCTGGCTACACGTACTGATTTGTTTGCGGCTATTGAGTCAGGTGCTCCGGTGGTCAATATGTTCAGTGCCTACGGAGGTATCCGTTGGGGATCGGGGCTGGCACGCTCGTTCCAGTATGAACATACTCAGAGTCGTCTGGGCGGTACGCCTTGGAGTACTCCGTTGCGTTACTTGGAAAACTCTGCTCTGTTCACGATGGACAAGGTACAAACACCTGTTTTAATCATGCATAATGACGCTGACGGACATGTGCCCTGGTATCAGGGAATAGAATATTTTGTGGCAATGAAACGTCTTGGAAAGCCTTGCTGGATGCTGAACTATACAGGCGAACCGCATTGGCCGACAAAGATTGCCAACAAAATAGATTTTCAAAAACGTATGTTCCAGTTCTTTAATCATTATCTGAAAAAAGAAGCAATGCCTGGATGGATGTCCGATGGGGTTCCGGCTGTAGAACAGCCTTATGAATTAGGATACTGATATTATGTGTTCGGACTGCTATGGAACTCAAGTTGCTCCTACTGTGGATAAAGTAAAAGGATAGTTCCTGAAAAGAGGGAGGAGGTGTGTTAAAACTAAAATGACAGTTCCGAAAAGTTACAGATAGTAATTATAAACTTAAAAGGGTCGTATCAAGCTCTGTCTTGAGTAATGATACGACCCTTTCTTTAGTTTTTTAGGATGTTCAAATTTCAAATTATAAATTCATATTTTCAAAAACTGAATTTTGATCCTTTCTTCTTCTTAGTACAATGCTTTTTTATTCAAACTTACCATAACGGGTAGGCAACAGTTTGCGGTCACCTAATGTATTATCTACCCGGGCTACATTGATCCAGAATTTGTTATCACGTACCGATTCGATAGGATAAGCGGCTTTCTCTCGGCTGTAGCTGTGATTCCATTCATTGGCCACCACTTCATATTCAGGATGCGGGGCGTTGACCAATACATTATCTTCTTTATCGGCACTGCCATTCTTCACTTCTTGAATTTCCTGCCAGATGGTTTGCATCACAGTGACGAAATTATCCAGTTCCCATAAACTTTCACTTTCAGTCGGTTCAATCATCAATGTTCCATGAACCGGGAAAGAAAGGGTGGGCGCATGATAGCCATAGTCCATCAGACGCTTGGCGATGTCATTTTCGCTGATACCGGTTTCGTCATGCAGATAGCGGCAATCTAAAATCATTTCATGACCCACAAAGCCCGTAGCACCGGTATATACAATGCCGTAGGTATCCTTGAAGCAAGCTGCCAGATAATTGGCGCTCAGAATAGCAGTCTTGGTGGCATTGGTCAGACCTTCGGCGCCCATCATGCAAATATAACCGTAAGTAATAGGCAGGATTCCTGCGCTACCGTATGGAGCTGAAGAAACCTGATTGGCACTGTTACCCCAAACTTGATGTCCCGGAAGGAACGGAACCAGATGTTCGGCTACACAAACGGGACCTACACCTGGACCGCCACCACCGTGAGGGCTGGCAAAAGTCTTATGCAGATTCAAATGGCATACATCAGCACCGATGGTACCCGGATTGGTCAGACCTACCTGTGCATTCATATTTGCACCATCCATGTAAACCTGTGCTCCGCATTTATGAATAATTTTACAAATTTCTGCAATTTCCGGTTCAAAGATACCATGAGTGGACGGATAGGTAATCATTAATGCAGCCAGATCATCCTTGTTGGCTTCTGCTTTTGCACGTAAATCTTCTACGTCTACATTACCTTTATCGTCACAGGCGCAAGTCACCGTGGTATATCCGCATTGAATGGCTGAAGCCGGATTCGTACCGTGGGCTGATGCCGGAATTAATATCTTGTTGCGGTGTCCCTGTCCGATACTTTCCAGATAAGCGCGGATGATACGAAGTCCTGTATACTCTCCTGCTGCACCTGAATTAGGTTGCAAAGTGACTCCTGCAAATCCGGTAATAACCTTCAACTGCTCGCTTAAGTTATTAATTAATGTCTGATAGCCTTTTGTTTGATCCTCAGGTGCTAACGGGTGTATAGCCATCCAGCCTAAGTTGCTGAGTGGGAGCATTTCCGAAGCGGCATTCAGTTTCATGGTACAAGAACCCAATGAAATCATGGAATGTGCCAATGAGATATCTTTACGTTCCAAACGTTTGATATAACGCATCATTTCGGTTTCAGTATGATACTTGTTGAATACCTCATGGGTGAGGAAGGAAGTACGGCGGCGTAGTTCACGATTCAGTGAGGATGCTTCGGGAATGTCTGTCACTTCTTGAACGGTTTCTTCGGCAGCAATGGAGAAGATGGAAAGTAACAGGTTTACATCTTTCAGGTCGGTGGTTTCATCAATGCTGAAACCTACATCGCCATTATCATAGTAACGGAGGTTTACTTCTTTACTCAATGCGATGGTACGCAGCTTCTGAGCCGAAACATGGTCGGGCAGACTGAAACGCAGGGTGTCAAAGAATAATTCATTATGCTGTACATATCCCAAGCGGGTTAGGGCTTTGTTCAACCAGGTGGTAATGCTATGAATGCGTTTTGCTATATTTTTGATACCTTCCTGCCCATGATAAACGGCATAGAAGCCGGCCATTGTAGCCAGTAATGCCTGTGCGGTGCAGATGTTGGAAGTTGCTTTTTCGCGTTTAATATGTTGCTCACGGGTCTGTAAAGCCATACGGTAGGCCAGTTTGCCATATTTGTCTTTAGACCAGCCGATGATACGTCCCGGCATATTGCGTTTATATTCGTCACGTGTAGCGAAGTAGGCTGCGGACGGACCTCCGTAGAACAAGGGGATACCCAGGCGCTGGGTACTTCCGAATACGATGTCTGCTCCCCATTCGCCGGGAGGAACTAACAATGCCAAACTCATGATGTCAGCATCCACGGCTACTTTACAATGGGCGGCATGTGCCTTTTCCACAAACTCACGATAGTCTTCCACGCTACCGCTGGCATTGGGGTATTGAAGGATGCAGGCAAAGATTTCCGGAGTAAATACCAATTCCTTGTAATTTCCTACTTGGATCTTCATGCCTTGAGGAAGGGCGCGGGTCTGGATGACTGCCAGGTTCTGTGGGAAAATCTCTTCATCCACAAACAATACGTTGGCTCCGCTTTTTTGTTGGTCGCGGGTGCGAAGTCCATACATCATGGTGGCGGCTTCGGCAGCGGCGGTAGATTCATCCAGCAATGAGCAGTTTGCCAATGGCATGGCTGTGAGGTCGGATATGACAGTCTGGAAGTTCATCAGTGCTTCCAAACGTCCTTGTGAAACTTCGGTTTGATAAGGAGTGTACGAGGTGTACCACACAGGATTCTCGAATACATTGCGTTGAATGACCGCCGGAGTAATACTGTCATACCAACCCATACCTATATAAGAGGTATAAATCTTGTTTTGTGAAGCTAGTTCGGTAATATGCTCTGCAAACTCCCGTTCCGTCATGGGAGCAGCCAGTGGCAGAGGTTCTTTCAAACGGATTTTGGACGGAATTGTTTTGTTAATCAGTTCATCAAGGCTCTTTACGCCAATCTTTTCCAACATAACGGGAAGGTCTTCTTCCTGTATACCGATATGTCGGTCTGCTAATAAATCTGTTTTCATGGTAGTAGTATATAAGTTGAATTTTAAGTTTTATCTTATCGGAAAAAAGGGTTGTTCGCTTTTTCTGCTCCCACAGTGGTCGGGTCTCCATGACCGGGATAGACTACCGTGTCGGGGGGGAGTACAAACAAACGACTGCATATATGCCTGTCTCTTATACACATCTCCGAGCCCACGAGACTAGCGCTCATCTCGTA
>ENA-UACJ01000273-UACJ01000273.1-human-gut-metagenome-genome-assembly--contig:-NODE-273-length-16723-cov-15.012959_pt1 | contig 16723 bp, 9 predicted proteins | sample MGYA00243880_ERZ654227 | MGnify/ENA primary metagenome ERZ654227 (study PRJEB26926, sample SAMN06165172) | human gut metagenome | biome: ENVO:00009003; feature: ENVO:2100002; material: ENVO:00002003... | reverse complement strand
TTTTTTTTAATGATACGGCGACCACCGAGATCTACACCTATTAAGTCGTCGGCAGCGTCAGATGTGTATAAGAGACAGCTTTGATATTTACTGAATAAAAAAGCTGAAAATGATAATAATCCACCAGTTGTTAAATGAACATCTTTTCGAGTATTTTTCCGCTCAGTTGCATTCACCCAGCTTTCCTCTATTTCCTTTAATTTATTTTCAAGTTGTTTCTGATCGACCGTTACACCTTCCCCGACCGCATTGATGAATGTATTGATATACACCTCCCAGCGTTTTGAATAATAATCACTTATCAGTCCCGCCCACGAACGACTGGCATAATCGTTCAGGCTCCCTCCCCAGGTAGTAATCAAGTTGCGGGCATTCTTTTCATAATAGTCTTTCAATTGAGGGGAGTCTCCCATCTTCCGTGCATCCTCAATCCATTTATCCAGCGAACAGTAAGGATGAAAGGCATTCAGCTTATCCAAGTCATTCAATATCTCTTTCATTTTCTCGCCGCAAGCCTTCAAAGCCTGATAATCTTTGGCTTCAACCATCCTATCAAACTCCATTTTCACATCAAGAAAGTAGTTTCCAAGCACCTGTCTGCCTACAGTAATCAAATCCAAGCGAAAAGCATCTCTCCGGTCAGAAGGCGCTTCGTTCAGTTTTCGCCAAACCTCTAATAACTCAACATTACTATACACATTACTTGTCCGTTTTTCACTGTTTTTATTCAATTCAGGGCGATACCCGGGTAAAGTACCCAATGTGCGCGGAACCTGTACATAAATGTCATTGAATAATAGTTTCCAAGCATCGCGTACAGGCTGCGACACGCATCCCACATGTCTGTCAGCCAGACATTCAATCCATTTATTATCATCTACATTCAGATTCCATGCTTTCTCAAGAATGTATTCGTAGGGAAATTGCACCACGTCCAATCCTTCCAGCGTAGAGCCGATTCCTTTAAGGTTACCTCCACCGTTCATGAGAGCATTCTCAAGTCGTGCGCCACTTTCTTTGACGTTACCTGTCAAAGTTGTGTTTCCCCCGAAATTGCCCAGATAACACCAAATATAGGGCTGATCATGAAAATGCTCTGTTCTTTTCCATAATTCAACATTTTCACAATGATAATCAAGTAATATCATTTTATTCTGTGGCACTCCTGTCAACAAAGCCTTCATTCGCTCGGAAGTCCATTTATCTTTATCAAAATAAAACATCCACGTCATTTGCATCCATTGGGCTTTGGGATCGGCAGCCGTCAATGTAGCGTACATATCCGATGCTATCTTCCGCAAATATTCAGGTTCGAAACTGGGTGGGTCAACCTCGTTGAAAGGATCTAAACCATAAATATGATCGGTTCCGAAAAGTTTTTTTTGTTCATCAAGAAATAGTTTCTGAATTTTCGCAAACAAAGCATCGTTAGGGTTCAGAAAGTTACAACGGTATGCATCAGCAAAGCCGGCCCATTTGCCCAAATGTTGAATATCAGCCTCGGGATAAATCCGTTTTAAATCGGCAGGTACATGTCCGGCGAAAGCTGGTAATACGGGCTTCATATTCAATTCACGCTCACGTGCAAGTATTTTTTTCTGCAAGTTTACCTGGTGTTCCAACCATTCCATCGGCAACGGACCATTCCAGCGATCTATGTTAGCCATCCGATGCCAGGGCAGATACGGCGGTCCCGTGAAGTAAGAGCGTATTTCGATGTCCGACATTCCCATTTTCGACCAGACTTTATACCACACAGCTTCTTGTCCGGTAATTGCCAAAGGCATATTTATACCATTAAGGGCCATCCAGTCAATAAAGCGCTCCCATTCTTTCCATTGCCACCAAGGCATCGTGTAACCATACGTGCAGTAATTCAGGAAAAAACGAGTATCCACTCTCGCTTCCGAAACAACCTTCTCACCAACCATCGGCAATTCTTCAGGGATTTCAACGGCTATATCCGCATACCATGACACTGTAGTGAGACAGTAATATTTCAAGTAATGGTTCAGTCCCATCGCCATTGAATTGGCGTTGTTTCCACCGATTACAATTTTATCTTTTACGGACTCTATCGTAAAGCAGTCTTTCTCTCCTTTCAACTTTTGAAATTGAAAACTCTCGATATATGACGGCAGCAAACGTTTCAATAATGCTTCCGCAACAGCTACGTCTTTGTCTTTAGCCTGAAGAACCAACGACATAAGTAGCATAACCAGACATGTGTATACACTTTTTCTTTTCATTCTGATTTATAATTTTATATAGATTTTTCTTTTTAACAAAACATATCCCAACAGCCCATTGAACAACAGGAAAAATACACCGTACATAAATGAACCGAAGTAATTTCCGAATAACGGGTTAAACAAATTGTTGAATACAGCCGTATGGATATGCCAATGCACAAGCAATCCTCCGACTATGCAACTAAACACATAAATTACAAGCGGATTCGCTCCAAATGCTTCGAAAAACGAAAACCACTTTTTATTCTGCTTCACATCAATGATATAAAGCAGCAATGCCAATGCCAATGCCGCAATCCCACAAGTAAGCAAAACAAACGAAGGAGACCACAAACGTTTGTTCAAAGGACAGGCATAGCTTAACAAATAGCCGGCAAACAACAGCGTGGTACCTATAAGGAATAGATTCAGCATCCGGCAGTCATTGTCTTTAATATCGATGATTATCTTTCCGCAAACAAAACCGATCATTACTTGAGACACAGCGGGAATCGTACTAAGTATCCCCTCGGGATCGACAAACTGGCGGCCCTGAAGATACATGTGGTTAGATCCTAAAATAGCCGAATCAATCATCCCGATGATATTATCCGCACTTTTCTCAAATCCGTTTCCAAATAACTGAAATATAAAGTAGGCAGCCAGCAAAACGATGGCTAATGGCATAAACCACTTATGAGGTATTTTTACAGCCAATAAGGCTGTAATGCCATAACAAATCCCAAGCCGTTGCATAACACCCATCAACCGGAGCTGACTCAAATCAAAATAGTTAGCACTATCTATTGCTGTAAGGAACCACTCTATAACCAGACCGATCAATATTAACAAGAGACTTCTTTTTATGATTTTCGCAATCGCCGATCGATACTGGAAGTTATACTTACACAAGGAGATGTAGGTCGAAATACCCATCAGGAACATAAACATCGGAAATACCAGATCAGCCGGCGAAAAGCCATCCCACTTGGCATGTGCGAACACAGCATAGTTATAGCCACACTTTCCTGTGTTGTTGACCAAGATCATCCCGGCAACAGTAATACCCCGAAGTACATCAAGCGAAAGTAACCGTTTGTTCGGATTCATAATGCCTGCTTCTTTTAATTACTTATTATATATAAAATAGCTGTTCCGGCAGCTAACACTATCCCTATAAGCGATTCATAAGGTATCAGCTTCAAACGTTCCTTAAAGTTAAGTTCACATACCCCTCCTGTCGCATGAAAGAACGAGCCATGTGGCAAATGGTCAAGAACTGTAGCTCCGGAATTAATCATAGCCGCTCCCCAAACCGCAGAAATACCTATAGCCAATATCGTTTCAGCGAACGAAGAAGAAGCCAGTGTCGCTCCGGCTGTTGTCGATGCGGTAGCCGCCGACATCAACGCGCCTGATATAGGAGTAATCAATACATCACTCATATGAGCATGATCCAATCCTGTAAGAATCCAATCTTTCAAAGAAGAGTTCTTTATGATGCCGGCAATAGTTCCAGTTCCTATCAACAGAATAGCTACCACAGACATCTTTTGCAGCCCATATGCTATACTCGGAAGAATATTTTTCCATTGTTTCATACAGATAGCACCACATAACCCACCTACCGGCAAAGCTATCAAAGGATCGATATTAATTCCTACCGCAGGACGTAATGCCAATAAAACAATCGTAACAACAGGAGCAATCAGACTGGTTCTTAACGAAGGAAGATTTCTCTCTTCCTCTTTATCCTCTGTTTGCATCATTGTTTTTTTGTTTTTACCGATTGAGGCATTAGACGAACAATAACGAAAACAGTGAAAAACAAACCGATCACTGCCGGTAAAATATTGGCAAACATTACAGCCGATAGATCTGCATTAAAATTTCCGGCTGCTATAATGGTGTTCGGGTTAGGTGATATGATATTTCCACATTTACCTCCCCCGATCATAGCAATAAGCAATACAGATGGAGACAGATTTAGACGCTTGCCTATCGAAAGAGCCACCGGCGCAACGGTTATCACTGCCACATCAATAAAGACGCCTACCGTACAAAGCAACATCGTTGCGAGTGCCAATGCCATAAATACCCGTTTTTCACCCATTTTGTTTATAATCGCATTGGAGATGACCGTGGTAGCTCCGGTTTGTATCAATATGCCTGACAAGACTCCGGCTGTCAGAATCCGCAATACCGCCGGGGTGACCTCTTTCACCCCTTCGGTCATCACCGTAACGGTCTCATTCAAAGATAGTCCTCCCAACAACCCTCCGACTATCGCTCCGATAATCAGACTGTATGTCGGAGAAAGCTTTCTTATGATTAACAGTATGGATAATGAAAGCCCGATTAATGCGCCTATCGCTGTCATTGAGTATTATTTAGTAAATTGTTTTATGATTCTCACCACCTGTCGCACCGTTCTCTCTATGTTTTCTTTCGTAAACTCCGGTTGCATCGCCTCTTCAAGTGTTACCGGAAAAGGTTGAATAGGCAGTACGGCAGTAAACCCCATCCTATTAAGCGCTTCGGTGGCTTCGACTGCTCCCCCAAACGCTATCACCGGAACCTGACATTTCTCACCGACACGTAAAATTCCGTCCAGTGCCTTTCCCATACCAGTCTGGCGATCCAGTTTCCCCTCTCCAGTCAGTATCAGATCTGCCTGTCGAACGACCTCCTCGAAACGAAGCGTTTTCAATATAACTTCTATTCCGGATTGCAATTCTGCATTCAAAAACGGAAGCAGGCCACCTCCCATTCCTCCAGCGGCTCCGGCACCTGGAAGCTGCGATATATCCATATTTGTATATTCCTTTATCACCTGTGCATAATGCCGCAACCCATTGTCCAACTCTATCACTTGCAAACTATTTGCCCCTTTTTGGGGAGCATATACATAGGCCGCACCCTCTTCTCCAAAAAATGGATTACTAACATCACAGGCAATCATAAATTTACTATCCTTCAATGCCGGATTTAATTGGGAAATATCTATTTGATGGACTTTTATCAGATTTTCGCCGACAGGCTCCAACCCACCGTTTCCACTATCTAAGAAACGTGCACCTAAAGCCTTCAGCAGACCTATTCCCGCATCATTTGTAGCACTTCCGCCGATCCCGATAATGAATTCCCGACACCCGCGTTTTAATGCGTCAGCAACCATTTCTCCAACTCCATAAGTCGTAGTCTTCATGGGATTTCTTCGATTTGAATCAATCAATGGCAGACCGCAGGCCGAGGCCATTTCGATAATAGCCATCGCACCATTGTTTACGATGCCATACGATACTTCAATTGGCTTCATGAATGGATCATGCACCCGACATGACACCGTTTGAGCATGAAGGGCAGAGCATAGAGCTTCTGTAGTCCCTTCGCCGCCATCAGCTATGGGGAAACGTATAATCTGACAGTCGGGTAATTCCTCCTGAATCGCTTTTTCGGCAGCTTTTGCTATCTCGAAAGAACCGACCGAACCTTTAAACGAGTCGAATGCCAATACAATCTTTTTCATAAAAGCTATCACTTATTTGTTTTCTCTATTAAATTCAATGCAGCCTTGACCGGGTCATCAAACGGAGTCGTACTGTTGCTCCAGGGAGATGTAATCCATTGCTCCTCCCATTCCCGGATTTTATCCCGATCTTTTGTGAAATAGAGCTGTATACGAGGGATATAGTAGTCTTTAATCAGTCCGCTCCAGAAACGGGCGGCATAATCCTCCTGGATACCACCCCAACTTGTAATCAAGCGTTTGGCATTTGCTTCATAAGCATCTTTTTCCTGAAGAGTTGTTCCGCTATTGCGCGCAAGTTCCACCCATTCTTCTAATCGATATAAAGGATGAGAAGCCAACAGCCTGTCAACGTCCATCAATAAATCAACAGTTTGTTGCAGATTACGTTGCGCTGCGAGAACACGATTCTCCAAATCATCTTTTAGGGCCTGCTTATAAAAATTCTCAGCTTTAGCCGCTACATAATACGAAACAAACTCTATGAGGTCGTTTCTGTATAATTCAGAGCTTTTCAGTTCGTCAGCGCAACTAGCATACAAACGTATAGCTTGCAAATAATCATCACTAAGGTCGATTTTACTGATCCGCCGTTGATCGGGAATTACAGTTTGCCAGGTAAAACGGGGGTATGAATACAAAGAACTATATGCTGTCTTCCGAAAGAGTTTCCAAGCTTCCTCCATGGCATCGGGATATCCCCCATAACGGGCCTCACAGTACATCTTCATCCAATCGTCCAGATCGATACTATCTGATGACCATCCCATATCGGCCAACAATTCGTAAACAACCTCATTGTTTTCGAGTCCTTCAGGGGCAGAACCGAACCCAATCAAGTTACCTTTATTAGCTGCACGTAACGCTTTGACCGAGGAGCTTGCATACATGTCCAAGTCTCCTGTCATGGTGTTTTTCCCGCCAAAGTTGGGTACATAGCTGAATATCCATTTCTTTCCGTAAAATCCATCATGTACTTTCCATGTTTGTTCGGTGTTCCATACCCATTTCGGATAATCATTGCCCAAATCAATGATAATCATTTTATCATCAGGTACATTGCTCAACAGGGCTTTAAGCGATTCTTTATCCCAGAATGAATGTTGATATCCGAATGTCCATCCCTGTGTAACCCAAACGGCATCCGGGTTTCCGGCTGCAATTGATTTATAGATCGTTTCTCCATACTCGGCCAATAACTTACATTTCGCTTCTTTATCTTCCTTATCGATAGGCAGTTCCATCTCATTAAAACTATCCGAGAGATAATACGTATTTTCTCCAAACTCTTTTTCCCACTCTTCGACAAACAGTTTGCCTATCTCTTCGAAGAAAGGCGAATCCGGTGGCAATACATAGGCATTGTACTCTTCATCAAAACCACCCCACCGCATGTGTCGGAATTGCGTATCGGGATGTTTCTGTACGAATGCTTCCGGCACGAAACCTGCAAACGCAGGTGCTATGGGCTGCATACCCAACTCGCGCATACGGGTCAGGATTTGATGCTGCAAAATGATTTGGTTCTGCTGCCAGGCATCAGATAAGGGACCGTCCCACTTGTTCAGATTGCCCATGCGATGCCAGGGAAGGTGTGCAGGGGCAGTGAAAAATTCACGGATTTCTTCTTTAGCCAATCCCATACGCAGCCATACCCGTTCCGCAATGGCTTCGCTGGCCACGGTAGCCAAGGGCATATTTACACCATAAAGAGCCATCCTGTCAATTTCCTTCTCCCAACGCTCCCAGTCCCAGTAAGGGGTAGTGTAGCCGAATGTACAAACATTAAGAAAATAGCGCAACTCATAAGGGGACACCTGTTCATACAATTCATAATCAGGCCACGGCATCACCGACGTTATATGTTCACCGCTCCATGTTTTCATACTCTTGCAGGCCTCTTTCATGTACGTATGAAAAGCGTAACAGATAGCAACGGAGCTACTTCCCCTTAGGGTAAGCTGGCCGTCGCTTGCTATCACTTCGAATATATCTTTACCATCGGATGGTTCGATATATTCAAAGTGGATAGACTGTGCTCTTTCCCCAATCTGACGTTCTATTAACTGTTTGGCGGGGGTGATAATATCCGTCTTAGGCTTGTGGCATGAGCAGAAAAAAAGCGTTGTTGAAATCAGTAAATACTTGATTATTGTATGTATCATAGAAAATCATAAATGTTATAAGTGAGTATCAATATTTTTTCTTCGATGCTTCCTTCACATATTCCAGTTCCGTAATAATCGGTAAATGGTCTGACAAAAGCGACTGAACAGTTTGCGTACTAATCACACGCCATCCTTTTTGCGGGTATGCAAACAAGTAATCAATCTTAATCACAGGTTTCCATGCCGGCATCCCGAAATCATCGTTACTCGCAGCAAACCAACTATCCATACCACGTATTGCCTCGGAGTAATGACGCGCGTTGAAATCACCTCCCAAAATTATAGGATATTTATAATTTTTGAAATGCCCGGTAATAAATTTTATTTGCTCCGCCCTTGTTTCTTGAGAGTTGACGTCCAGATGCGTAGAGGTAAAAACAATGGTATCATTCCCCATTTCGAATAATCCCTCCAGCATGGCCCGCCTCTCATGCTCTTTGACCGGATGGGGCAGCATTATCTTTTGTACAGAAATATATGGATATTTACTTAACATCCCAATGCCATAATAACCGGTAGAATAATCAATCGTCTTTCCGTAAAGCCCAAACATCCCTGTATGATAGGCAAGTTCGGATATAAAATCCTTTCCCTTCTGATGCGGGGTACGCTTACGGTCTGTTTTGCTATCCACTTCCTGAAGTGCCACAAAATCAGGCTTGAAGGATTTGATGTGATGAGCAAGTTCCTCTAAAGATGCCAGTTCGCCAAATCTCAAATTATAGGTCATTACCCGTACCCGTAGAGTATCTTGCGCATAGGCAACGCCCAAAGTCAGGCATAAAAACAATAATAAATATTTCTTCATTGAATACATGATTTCTATTTTTTAATGATTACTTTTCCCAGCCCGGATTTTGTCCTAACAGAGGGTTCTTCTGACGCTCGGGATTAGGCACGGGCCACAAATAATGTTTCGTTGCGTCGAAGTAACGCGCGCCGCCTTCCGCGGTAGATTTTTCGTAGATAACATCACCAAACTCATCTACTCCGGTATCGGGATATGGGTTGGCGCCCAAATCATTCATACAAACTTTCAGGCTGGGACCGGTGATGGCACGTCCAAAGCGAAGTTCGCCTTCACGCCAGCGCATCACATCGGCGTATCTTGTTCCTTCACCTGCCAACTCAATGCGACGTTCTCTTCTCAATTCGGTTTCGAGATCCATCCCCCATGCGCTAAGTTCGTCGAGGTTCATACGATGCATATTCACACGATCTCTAAGCCTGTTAATGGAGTAGTCAATCTGTGCTTGTGTCAGATTCTTGCCTTGCAGTTCGAAAGTGGCTTCGGCCCAAATCAGCAAGATTTCGGCAAAACGGATGACATTAAGATTCCCATGTCCGTCTACACTCGAACCGGCCAAATCAATATCGTTATACTTTTTCAGATAGAAGCCTGTACGGCTATTTGCCCCCACACGGTTATTATTTTGCAATGAAGCAAAACGAGGCAAATTAAATGTCTCGTTGGCCTTATCCGCATCAGGGTCACCGTCATCTCCTCCCGGCCATTTGTCACCCGGAGCATATAAAGTCATCTTCATTCTAGGATCTCTGTTCCGGAAGTAATCCACATAATGCTCTTCAGGCGACTTGTATAACGATGAGGTCTGCACACCGGTCTTTTTATAATATTCCAGTCCGGTTTTTGCCGGCTTACCGTCTGTACACAGATAAGCATCCACTAACGACTTCGTCGGATTGAGACGTATGTAGTCTGTCGGACAGCAAGTTTCATTGGGCAGACTTTGCGTACGGATTTCGGGTACAAAAAGGCTATATACGATGGCTTCGATATTTTTCGGATCATTCTCGACATCCCCTTCGTGATGGAACAGTTTTTCATATTCATACAGGCCATAGGGACTGTTTTCGATGATATATTCACTCGTTTTTGCAGCCAGTTCCCACCTTTCGTTTTGCAAGGCAATACGTGCCAATATAGCCAAAGCGCCCCAGCGGTCGAGTCTTCCCAGCTTGTCTCCTGTATATCTTTCTTCAGGCATGCGCTCTGCCGCCCATTTCAAATCCTCGACGAGCAGATCAATGACTTTCTCTCTAGGAGTACGTTCGATATATGCATCTTCGGGCTGGATGACTTCTCCTACCCAGGGAACATCCCCCCAAAATGTCGTGAGGTAAAAGTACATAAGCGCCCGGATGGTTTTTACTTCTGCGGCATAAACGTCTTTCTTACTTTGAGCTACCTGCGCTTTATTATAATTGTCCAGGAAATTATTGCAGCGATAAATATAACTATACGCTCCTGTCCAATAAGTAGTGAAAGGAAAGCCATCAGTATAAGAGTGCTTGCCTCCCGAAACCTTACTCAGTCCACTGGTAATATTCCCCCACATAACAGTTTCGGCCGTTGATTCGGTCCAATTCACGAGATAGTCTTTTTGCAAAGCTTCGTAACAGGGAGGCAAGGCATTTTCAAGCTGATCTTCATTTACCCAGAATGTTACATTGTCCGGCTCGTTAGGATTCGTTCTATCCAGAAAATCGCTACATGAGGTAACTATACCCAATAAAGCAATGATTAAAAAGTATTTTGAGTATTTCATCTTTATGGTCATTTAATAGGTTAGAATGTTACTGATAATCCAAAAACATAGGTTTTTACTTGCGGATAGACATCTCCGCTGGTGGTCCTCACTTCAGGGTCATAAGCTCCGAAGTAATCGGTTTTAGTAAACAAGTTATCTGCCGAAGCATATACTCTAAGACTATTAATGCCAAGAGGTGCCACCATTCGGGTAGGAAAACGATAACCTATCTGAATATTCTTCAGGCGCAAGTACGATGCATCCTCTTTCCAGTAATCACTGAAGAGCCTGTTGTGCTCCTGCGACTGATAAAGTCTGGGATAAGAAGCATTTGGATTCATAGGCGTCCATCTGTCAAGATGCTCTTTTTTAGGGATCGAGTAGTCATTGATAAACGCATGCCGAGCCTCATCCTCAAGGTAACCGGCAACTTTGCCTACTCCTTGCAAATAGAAACTGAAGTCGATGCCTTTCCATTCCAAACCACCTTTGATTGCATAAGTATAATGAGGATCTCTATCACCGAACACCACTTTATCGTAGTCATCAACTACCCCGTCGGGAGCACCGTCAGGACCACTGATGTCCCGGTACTTAATGTCTCCGGGCTGTACAATGCCGTTTTGTGATGCAACAAGAGGAAACTTCGGTTTCTGGTACTTACCTGTAGTTGTATTCACTGATTCGAAGTCATACACTTGTGCCAGCCCATCGGTCAGATAACCATAGAAAGCACCTATCGGATCACCTACCCGACGATACGAACCGGAAGCCGTACTGGTCAGAGACTCCGGAGTCCCACCCAAATCGGTAATTTTATTACGGGCGTCCGACAGATTGAACCCGAGATTGTAATTTACATTTCCGATCTTATCACGCCATGACAGATTAAGTTCCCATCCTTTGACATCAATCTTACCAAGGTTGACATAACCTACATTACTACTAGGAACCCCGACAATAGCCGGGACATCGGGACGAACCAATGCATCGATATTTTCTTTCTTATACCAATCGAAGTCCACATTCAGTCTATTGTTCAAAAAACTAAGATCCATTCCGAAATTAAGCATGCGGATGGTTTCCCACTTAATGTCGGGATTACCGATCTTGTTTTGCCAAAGCCCCATAACAGGTGTATTAGAAGCTCCGATAGGATAGGACTCTTCGGTTATGATAGGCGACAAATAAGGATAGTAATTACCGGGAATGTTTTGATTTCCCAACTCACCCCAGGAAGCACGCAGCTTACCCGAGCTCAATACCGGAGTAGCGAACTCCATGAATTTTTCACGTGAAAAGTTCCATCCTGCCGAGAATGACGGAAAATATCCCCAACGATTGCCTTTGGCAAACCTTGAAGTTCCATCGGCACGCAGATTGGCTTCAAACAGGTATTTGCCGTCAAAAGCATAGTTGACACGACCAAAGTAAGAACGCAAAGCCCACTCGTCTTTTGTTCCGCTATTCATAAAATTAATCATACCGGCACTAATAACGTGAATATCCTCAACCATCACATTATCACGCGTAGCACCCAGCGTGCTTCTGCTTTCCCATTCTTGCGAAAATCCCAACAATGTTCCCAACTCATGGCGCCCCATTGTTTTATTAAAGTTCAAGGTGAACTGCAACGTCTGGGTCATAACATCGAGATGGCTTTGTGAGATATAGTCCTTGGCATCTTCATTTGCTTTCAACGGACTACCGTCCGAATAATAAGACAACATCTTCGGATTAAACTCATCCACCTGACGGGTATATATATTAGCAGAATACTGCATACCTGCGTTCAGTCCGTCTATAATTTTAAGATCTGCATTGAATATTCCATTGAGTACCCGGGTTTTCCGTTCTTCCGTTCCCGACTCATAGGCTACCTGCAAGGGATTACGTACCGAACCGTACGACCAGTTCTCACTATCTACCATCCGGCCATTCTCATCAGGAACCTGCCACTTGACGGGTAGTAACGGAGACATACGCTGTGACAGGCGGAACACTCCTGATGTGCCGCTATAGCCTAAGTCCTTCTTATAGAAATCGACATAACTCATCTGCCCGGTCAGTTTCAGACGATCATGCACCTCCGTGTTTACACTGATACGCGCATTATGTCTTTTTGAACTGTATCCGTCACCTACAACCAGTCCATCCTGATCCAAGTAACCATACGACATGAAAAATCCGGTTTTCTCGCTTCCACCCCGTGCACTCACATTATGTCCCGTCTGAAAAGCCCGGCTTTTGTATATTTCATCAACCCAGTCAGTATTGGAATATTCGTTAGGATACAGTCCCGAATCATATTTATCGAAAGCCTCCTGTGTATAGGGCTTGGAAAATCCGGCAGCACTCATAGCTTCATTGGAAAGTTCCATATATTCCCTTCCGTTGACAAGCTCGGGCAATGCTGTAGGAGTCTGGAAGCCGGCATATCCGTTATATTGGAATTCTACCCGTTCTTTCTTTTCTCCTTTTTTAGTCGTTACAAGAATAACACCGTTGGCGGCACGCGCTCCATAAATAGCAGATGACGCGGCATCTTTCAACACTGATACGCTTTCGATATCCGAAGGATTCAATAAGTTGATGTCTCCTCCGGCTACCCCATCAATCAAAATTAAAGGCGCTGTACTACTATTGATGGTTCCTGTACCACGAATGTTGATATTGGGCACAGCACCCGGCTGTCCCGAAGAGGCAACGATACTAACTCCGGGAAGCAATCCTTGCAAGCCCGTAGTTACGTTAGTAATAGGTCTATTCTCGATAGCCTCCGCTTTGACCATAGATACGGCACCTGTTACATTTACCTTCTTTTGCACACCATAACCTACAACGACTACATCTTCCAGGCTGACAGCATCCTCTTTCATCACCACATTTACTGTCGTTTCTTTCGCCACGACACTTTCTTCACGGTAGCCCACGTATGAATAGCGAAGAGTGCTTCCATAAGGCACTTTGATGGAATACTGACCATTGATATCGGTGATTGTACCTGTAGTTGCTCCTTTTACCGATACGGTAGCCCCGATAATCGCTTCCGCATTCTCGTCAGTTACCTTACCTTTCACATATAGTTCCTTCCTACTCTCCTGCGGCTCGACAGGTTCTGTTTTATTTTGATATTCTTTATTATAAAATAAAATACTGTCATCCAGAAAACGGAATCCGATGTTAGTCCCTTTCAGCAAAAGAGTCAGTGCTCTGTTCACCTCTGTGTCTTTTATCTCCAATGACACTTTCCTATTCGTATCCACAAATTCTTTACTATAGGCTACATTCATCGAAGCCTTCTCCGCTATCTGACTGATAGCTTCTTTAAGAGGAAGCTCTTTGATACTAACCGATATTTTTTGCTGCTGTGCATAAACAAGAGCTGTGACAAATATGCACATTAGAGCTACAATACACCTTCTACCGGTGCATGAAAAAGGAGAATCTTTTTCCATAATATTAGTCTTTAATGTTTATAGTTCAATATCTATTAGGGAATACACGATAGATATTAAAAAGTATTACAGCAAATAAGTTAATGAATATTAATTTAAGAATATAGGGGAAATTTGCCAGAAATTAATCCATAAGTATTGAATGGAAAAACAAGTGGAATTTAAGTATTTTCCCTGATCAAGAATAATCAATCCGCCAGCGCCAGTGTCAGCACACTAATCCGCACTCCTTCACCTCCGCCAGCCGCGAAGCACACGCAACAGTGGTAGCCCCTGTTGTCAATACATCATCCACAATCAGAATATGCTTTCCGACCAGAGAATCCACATGATTCAATTCAAAAATTCCATCCACATTCTCCCAGCACTCGAATACAGATTTGCGTGTCTGTGTCTCCGTATTCTTCCGGCGGGCTACCGATTCCACACATACGGCAATACCCATCACAGCCGCAATACCCCGTGCTGTACATTCACTTTGGTTATAGCCACGGAACTGCTGTTTCTTTTTATGCAATGGTATGGGGATTATCACATCAGCTCCCTCGAAGAAATCCGAATCCAATAACTCAGCAGCCATATATCTTCCCATGACTGTTCCGATCTCTTTCTTTCCCCCATACTTCAGCTGATGAAGAATCTACCGGAAATCACTCCCTTTCCGGTAGAAGAAATTACATATAGTACAAAGACATTCTTCACCCTTTGACAGCGGCCTGCCGCAAACTATGCAACAACAGGGAAGCAATAAAGATAAAAATGAATGGAGCTGGTCTTTTATAAGAAGAAGTGTGTGTTTCATAATAGTAGCAAGGAGTAATAAGCAGACCGTTTCTCCTACATATCCAACGGGGGGACCTCCGCCAACAGTTCCTGAAACAACGGATGCAGGTACCCGTTCGTTGCAATGATATGATGTCCCTCTATAAAGTGGTCCTCACCATAGAAATTAGTAACTTTTCCTCCTGCTTCCTGCACAATCAAAGCTGCCGCCGAATAATCCCACTTTCCAATAAAAGCTTCCGCCCAAGCATCAAAACGCCCCATAGCCACATAACAAATGGCTGCGGCGGCCGAACCATTCATTCGAATACCACCTACTACCCCATAAAGCCGATCTATCAAATGGAGAGCCGTTTGTTTATATTGCAGATGGTTATAAGGCAACTCGGTAATGACGAACGCATCTTTTACATCCCGAATATCCGATACATGGATTTCCTTACCATTCATAAAGGCCTTTCCACCTTTCCACGCATAAAAACATTCATCCCGACAAACTTCATAAACGACTCCTAATAAAAGCTCGGTACGATTGCGCAAAGCAATGCATACACAATAAGGAGCCTCATCATGGATATAATTCGTAGTGCCGTCCAACGGGTCAATCACCCAAAAATAAGGTTCATCCTGGTAAGTGACCGACCCTTCTTCCGTTATAACTCCAGCTTCGGGTAGTAAAGCGGAAAGAGCTCTCACTACACGTACTTCCGACTCCTTATCTACATAAGAGACATAATCATGCGCATGTTTCTCTTCAACACGTTCACGACGGAAATTCTTACGTTCTTCTTTCAAAAAATGTCCAGCTTCAGTTGCAATACGACACACATCTGCTGTAAGTTGCTTTAAATCTAACATTCCAATATCTATATTAAAAGTCCTCGAAGGTATAGCTTTTCTCACGAAAAACCATTGAAAGGAATTGCTATTTTCATAAGAGTAGCAAACTTTAAACATTCATAGTAAGAAAACAAAAATCCCAGCATACTAGAACGTTTTTTTATTTTTCACCTCTCATATCTCTCATAAATTACAGTTAACACATACACTATCAATAGAATAGCAAATGAGAGATGATCCTACCAGCCTGTATCTCTCATACTTTTCCCATCATCTCTCAGCAAGCGTCTCGGCGATGCCATATTTTCTATCTTAATTTTTCCTTTTAGCTTTGCGTCATAATAAAAAACCACATCTTATGACTGCACATGACTTGTACACCCGTACCTTATCGGATTATAAATCCTGTTTATGTTCTTCTCCTGCCTTAACTCTTCGTAGTTATTGCCGTGAACGACATGTAAACTACCATGGTATGTGTCTTTGGCTTTCCCGTCACGGCATCAGTATCCGTGAGTTGCGTCCCTCTTCTTCCGTCACCACCGCTAAAGAGCCTGCATCCTCTTTCAGCCGTTTGCTTCCGGTCTGCTCTTCCTCTTCCTCCTCTCCGGATATGCTTTACGGGGTTACCATCACTTTCCCTGACGGAGTGACTGTTTCTATCAAGCAAGGCAGTTCTTTTAGCGTCAGCCGTTTTATCGACCGTTATAACAGTAAAATTCAGGAGGAAAAGTCATGTTTGCTTTAACCGATGGCATGCATTATTATCTGTGCCAGCATTATGTTGATATGCGTAAAGGCATGACCGGACTTTACCGGCTTGTCAAGTCCGACATGTCCCTTTCTCCCGTTTCGGGTGACGTATTTGTGTTTTTCTCCCGCAAACGTGACATGGTTAAAATTTTGCGGTGGGATACGGACGGTTTTATTCTCTATCAGAAACGACTGGAAGAAGGCACCTTTGAGGTTCCCCGTTTTAATCCCGATACAGGGTCTTATGAGCTCTCCTGGAAGACTTTTCTTTTGATAATGCAGGGCGTCTCGCTCCGGTCTGCCAAATGCAGGAAACGGTTCCGATTGAGGTGACATTCTAATATAGTAATCTGTATATCAACTGTCTCTTATACACATCTCCGAGCCCACGAGACTAGCGCTCATCTCG
>ENA-UACJ01000182-UACJ01000182.1-human-gut-metagenome-genome-assembly--contig:-NODE-182-length-20491-cov-4.886720_pt1 | contig 20491 bp, 25 predicted proteins | sample MGYA00243880_ERZ654227 | MGnify/ENA primary metagenome ERZ654227 (study PRJEB26926, sample SAMN06165172) | human gut metagenome | biome: ENVO:00009003; feature: ENVO:2100002; material: ENVO:00002003... | reverse complement strand
ATGGTATTGCAGCCCTGTTTCCGTCAACGATGGAGGAGAAGTTCTTCAACACTTCGTCAATCTCAGAAGCACAAAAACAAACATTCAGACAGACAGAAGCGAACTGGATATTCAGTCATTCGGGGAATACGTGGATGAAATTGCGAAGCTGCGCTTCACGAAGCTTCCAGAAATCCAGAAGGGCGACGCAATCTATTTGCGTCGCCCTTCTCCTATTGGGACATTTGAAAAAGAAGGTAAACCGTTCACTGACTATGGGGCGGGGGATTACCGCGTTTTGCAGGTTCTCCCCTCGTTTGTTGGAGCGAACCCCTTTCGGAACCCAACCACGGTTATTATCCGCGCTGAAACGAGGTGAACCATGTTTGAGATCAAAATAAATGGGCTGCAAGAGCTTGAAAAAAAGATCGCGAGGACGATATCTGGAATGCCGGAAGCGGCTCGTCGCGGCGTGGAAAAAGGCTTAAAAACCACTGCCGGAATTGCAATTCGGCTTGCGCCCGGCGTTGTTGCAAAATCCATCAAATTTGAAATCCTCAACGCCGATGGGAATGAAGTGGCGGGCCGGGTGTTCACTGACACGTCCATTACATCTTTTGCGCCTTATGTTGAGTTCGGAACCGGCTTGAAGGTTGACGATCAAGGGAACCCGGAAGCAATACGCCTGAAGCGTGCAAAGAGCATACCGTGGTATATTCATGTTTCGATGGTTCCAAAGTCGTTTGAAAAGTACGGGTATCCGAAAGTCAAAATCAATGGTCAAGAGTATTGGGAATGCGACGGAATGTATCCGCATCCCTATATGCACCCCGCCGCATTCCAAAACCGTGAGGGCACAGTGAACGCCGTTGCGGTTGAAATCATCAAACTATTCCGGGAGGCTGTGGTATGAGGCTCTATGCGTTCAGCACGGAAGGGATCACGCGGAAGATAACCGGCGCTATTTCGGAGATTGAAAGCTTCGGCAAAGACCGTGTGATTCTCACCAATCCGAGCGCCAGCGCGGAATTCCCTTGCTGTGTTGTGCAGCCTCCGCTTCAAAAGGAAGTTTACCTTGATGCGGGGCGCGACCTCTCAATCACCGTTGAGGTATGGGGCAGCCGGCAGATGGAAGTGCTTAGACTATTCGATCAAACGTCAAAAAAGCTACAAGGATTGAATTTGAAGCTCACAAACAACACGCCCCTTCACAGGGACGAAATCACAGGCAAATGGCGTTACGGCGGATATTTTGAAGGCCGCTGGAATGCAATTACAAATCACATTGAAAGGAATTGATGGTATGGCAGAATTTAATGCCGACGCAAAGACTACGCCGAAGGGCACAATGCGAACAGAATTGTGGTATGCGAAGAGTGGAGACGGCGCAGAAATGAAGCAAATCTTCATGGTACAGGAAATTCCGAAGCTCGAAAGCGCGCCGGAGCAGATTACCTATACGGCGCTTGAATCTTCGGAGGAATTTGCGACACCGGGTAAAAAGAAAAGTGAAACTCTGGAAGTACCGGTTTTATATGTTGCAGAGCAGCACAAGGAATTAAAGACGATTTCAGAAAGCCATACGCGCGTGTGGTTTTTTGTAAAGCTGCCGGACGAAACAGCAGCCGAGAGTGGCAAACCGTTAACGTATAAATTCCCTGGGACCCTCCATCTTGCGGGAGACGCAATTTCAGACGGTGACATGATCAAGGACACGATCACTATTTACAAGGATGGCAAGGTTGAGGAAACCGAAGGGCTTCCGTCAGTCGAGCCGTGAGAGTAAAGGAGAAAAACAATGGTTATTACAACAAAAGAGAATACTGTGGAAATCCGCCTCACCACCCGGAGCATGGCAGTGTTTGAGGAAAAATTCGGGATCAAGGATTCAATTCAATTTTGGAAACGTGCGGCGGCTGGGCCTAACGTTAAGATTTTGGCGACGGCTCTCTTCACATTTTCAAAAGATGTTTCCAGTTTGGATGATGCCTTTGACCTTATCGATGAGTGCAGGGCTGAGGGTAAGACTGTCTATGCCCTGTACGAAGAACTAATTCAGGAGGCAAACGGCGGCGGTTTTTTCAAGAAAATTTACACCGTGGAGGAGCTGGCGGAGGAAATGAAAGTACCGGCGCTCGATCTGGAACAGGTTGTGAACTCTGCGGTGAACACGATGGCGAAGGATGCAATTGCTGGCGCAGTCTAATTGCCGCAATACGCCCAGAGGCGTACAAATGCGGGATCAAGCCGCTCGAATTTCAGGAAATGACGATCTTTGAGGTGCGTGCGTACATTGAGGCGTATCACGAACGACAGAAAGACAAACGCAGGTATGAGGCGATTCTTCTAAGCGGGCTTGCAGCCCAGGTCATAAACGCCTTTTCCAAAAATCCGAAGGATTTGACGCTCAAAAAGCTACATCCCGATCTCTTTGAAGAACCAAATCAAAATATCCCCCCGGAACGCATAGAACAAGCGATTGCTCAGAGCTGGAAAGCGTTCCTTGACGCATAAGGGAGGCCCCACAAGGGGCTTCCCTTTCACTTTGTCTGAAATCTGGTGATTATATGGCGGTAACGGTTGAAGAAATAGAAATCATTGTCCGCGCAAAAGTCGAAGAAGCATTAAAAGAACTACGAAAAATACAGCCCGAACTTCAAAAACTTGGCGCCGCGGGCCTGTCTAATATCTCCAGCCAAGCAAAGACAATCGCGCCAGCGGTTTCCAAAGCGGCGGAGGCTGTGAAGAAATCCAATAAGGAGATTCAGGCGGCGGCAAAGGCTGCTGCGGATCAATATGGTGATCTAAACAAGATCATACAGGAAACCGAAAAACGCGCAAAGGACGCGGCTGTATATGGGTCACAGCAGCGAAGTACGCCTCCAAGCACTGGCGGGAAAGTTCTCACACCCACTTCATCTCTGAAATCATATCTGAATGATGATATTTCTTATAACGATTTGCAATCCTCTTTACAAGGAAAGTCAAAATCAGGGCCTACGGGTGCAGAGATTGTGAGACGGGCGGAAGAGTTGGCAAGGCAGACACAAGAAGCGATAAAGCAAGCGGAGCCTCAATTACAATACCAGCTTAAATATATAGCGCAGTTCAAAAAAGAGGCAGATGCTGCGGTTGCCGCCCTGCAAAAGCTTGGCCCTGTTGGTCGGGCAGCGGCGCAGGCAGTCGCGGCCGCAACGAGCCAAGCAACTGATGAAGCAAAGAGATACGAAAATCAAATTAAAAAAACCGCCAAAACGGCCCAAAAAGACTTCGGGAGCATGGGCTACTACATAAAGAGGGCCCTTATGATGACTGTTGTTTGGGGTGGAATGCGGGCGGTCACTTCAACGATCAAAGAAGGGATTCAATCCGCTATTGCCGCGCCGGAAACCGAGAACCTTTTCAGGGTTGCCCTTGGGAACATGGCAAACGACGCGGAGCAATTCGCCGTGCGGTTAAAAAATAACCTTGGCCTTGATGAATATATCACAAAGGATATGTTGGGAACTTTCCAGCAGATCGGAACAGCGGTTGGTGTAGGCCAGAGCACGGCGTTTGGTATGAGCAAAAGCATGACGACGCTTGCAAACGACATGGCAAGCCTCTACAACGTAGACCCGCAGCAGGCTTATGAAAACCTGCAATCAGCCCTCACAGGGCAGGGGAGGGCCGTTCGGAAGTATGGCTTTGTCATTACCGAACAAACCATCAAAGAGGCTGCATGGCGCAATGGATTGGTCAAAAACGGGCAGGAATTAAACGAACAGCAAAAATATGTTGCGCGCGGAATCGCTTTAATGGAACAGTCTAAAAACGCGCAAGGCGACATGGCAAATACGCTTGGAAGCGTACAGAACCAGCTTCGCGTTTTAAAACAAAGGATTGACGCAGCAAAAAGAAGCTTGGGACAGGCATTTATTCCCGTGATCCAGGCGGCGCTTCCTTGGCTGAATGCATTTGCCGTATTGATCGAGCGAGCGGGAACCGCGCTTGCCAAGTGGACATACAGCAAAATGGGCATGGATTACGATGCGGAGATCGCAAAGCAGAAGCAGGTTATCAATGGCTATAACGGAATTGCGGCGGCAGAGGATGAAATCGGAGATTCTGCGGAGAAAGCCGGGAAGAAGGCTCAAAAATCCTTGCTTCCCATCGACCAAATCAACCGCTTGCAGGCCCCGGCAGAAAACAACATCAAAACCTCTTCAGGGGGCGGCGCGGGTTATGATCCAGGATGGGGATACGAAGTGGACACCGGGCCGATAGCAAACTTCGGGGCGTTGGCGGATGAACTAAAAGAAAAGCTTGAAAAGATTTTGCCGGTGGTTACGACGATTGGCACGGCGTTTGGACTTTGGAAGATCGGCAAGGCCATTTTCCACGGGCTGGAATCCGTTTTAGGCGTTAAAGGACTAAAGGGCGTATCAACTGCGCTCATGGGGTTGGGAATCAAAGGAGGCCCATTAGCGGCAATTGCGGCAATGGTAGCTGTTATTGTTCTACGGTTCGCCGATCTTTACTCCAAAAGCGAGCTGTTCAGGAAAGGAATATCGGCACCTTGGAAGGTGCTAAAAAGCGTGGGCACCGAAGCCATTGATTGGGTCACTAAGAAACTGACCGGCCTATATAACTATCTCGTTCCCGAAGAAGTGAGGGAAAAGATATCAGCATTTTTCAAGGCTTTTGATCTGGATGGTTGGGACATTGTTCTGGCTGCCGTTTTCCCAGCGCTCGAAGCAGTTACTCTTGCCATTCGTGCAATTGGATATGCTGCATCGGATGCCGTGCAGCCGGTAGACCTGTTTCAGGACGGGATCAGCAACGCAACGAAAACAAAAGTTGAACCGTTTGTGCAGCAACTCCGTACTCTGGATGATGCAATAAAGACCATTGATTGGGGAAATAAAATTGTTAAGCAGGAGGATGTTGATAGCATTGCGCAAAAGGTTAAAGCGATTAGGGAAACCATCGTCAAGGAACTGGACGCTGATCACAACGAGGCGCTTGCCAATTTAAAACCTCTCAAAGATAATTTAGGCAGTGAAGCATATCAGCAATTGGTTTCCTCTACCGATAAATATTATGAGCAGCAGAAGCAGAAAACGCAAGATGCAGAATCTCAAATCAATGCGATTATGAAAGCTGCTGCTAAAGATAACCGAAAATTGCGTGAGGACGAAAAAGAAAAAATTGCGCAGTTGCAAGAACAAATGCAGACAACAGGAATTGAAACCCTTTCTGAAACCGAGGCGGAATCCCTTGCAATCATGCGCCGCATGAAAGAAAACTCCACTCGCGTTTCCCTTGAACAAGCCAGTGAGATTATCAAAAACGCAAAAAAAACACACGACGAAAAGGTGAAGGCCGCTGAAACCGAGTACGAAAAGACCATATTCTATGCAAAAAAACAAAAAGAGGCCGGAATCATCACTGAGGAACAGTACAAAGAACTTGAGGCGGCGGCGAAAGCTCACAAAGAAGAGCAAAAAGGAACCGCCGATGATACCTATTATGGCGTGCTTAATAGCGTCAAGAAAAACCTAGGCGAAACCTCAAAGTACATCAATATTGAAACCGGAGAGATTAAAAAGAACTGGCAGGTATGGGGAGAGGATATCGCCAAGAGAGCCAGGGAGACGTGGGAAAATATAAAGACGGGTGCTTCTGAAAAATGGGAAGAAATCAAAAATGTGTTTTCGTTTTGGGGAAACAATATTAAAGAATGGTGGAACACCGAGTGGGCGCCAAAGTTCACAAAGAAGTATTGGAAAGATAAGTTCAACTCAATTCTCGACAGTGCAAAAGAAGTGCTTGCCGACTTGAAAAAACGCTTCGAGGGATGGAGGGCTAAAATTAAAACCCCACACATGTATTGGGATAACAAAGACGGGTTCAACACATCTGGCCTGATTAAGAAGGCTCTCGAAGCGCTGAACCTTCCCACTGTAATACCGAAGTTAAAAGTGCAATGGTTGGCCACAGGCGGCATCTTGAATCGCGCCCAGTTTATAGGTGCGGGAGAAGCGGGTGCGGAAGCAATCGTACCGCTTGAACGCAATCTTGGGTGGCTAAAGAGGCTCGCGGAACAAATCGTGCGCGAGATGGAGAGCTATGCAGCTATCCCGACTGTGACCGTAGATCAGTTCAAGCTTCCACAAAACAGAGTGAACTACTCTGGCGCAGAGGTGAGGACAAATACAGCGGGATCAAGTGATGTCACCCGCGCAAATTCTGCGTTGATTCGTCAACTGCTTTCTGAAGTGAGGGCGCTGCGAAATGATGTAAAGCGCATTGACCCGTGCGTTCAGATTGGAGATGATAAGATTTACAATAGTGCCGTTCGCGGAGGCAAACGGGAAGCATTGGCAACAGGAAGGCCGGCATTTGGGATATAATGCCGGTCAAATTACATTCTTATTCTTTAAATATAGACAAAATAATCCTGATATGATATAGTAAATTCAAGAAATTAAGGAGGGAATAGAATGTATTGTCAAAAATGCGGAACGCACACAGACGGAAAGTTTTGCCCGAATTGTGGAGCGCCTACCCAAGAAGAAAAAGCCGAAACTACGCTGAATGGTCAGTCTGTAAGCACTGCCACACAAGAATCGGTTAAAAAACCGAAAAAGAAAATTCCTACATGGGGAAAGATAGCGATAGCTATGGTGGCAGTATGGATATTACTATTTGCCATATTTCAGGAATTCGGAATGAGCTTAATTGTAGCATCATTGATTGGGGTCATTGTTTACTTAATCAATTTGATTGTATCAGCCATCAAAAAGCGCAATGTGAAATCTATGGGGATTGCACTTGCAGTCTGTGTGGTATTATTTATTGTGGGTGGTATATCTACTGGAGATGGCGCAGAGACAGAGCCTAGCGGCACAGACCCAAGTATTACACCAGCGGTAGTAAACAAAACTGAATCAAATAAGTCAAATGAACAAACTAAAGCGGCTGAAACGGAAAAGCCTAAATCAACAGCTCCTACAGAAAACCCTGAAAAGGCGTATAAAAACCGTTGTAAAAAAATATCTTATAAAGAACTAGCGCGATATCCAGAAAAATACCAAGGTCAGAGTATCAAGTTTACCGGGGAGGTAGTCCAAGTGATGGACGGTCTTTTCGGAAGTGGCCATGCACTCAGGGTTAATGTCACAAAAGACGAGTATGGATTATACGATGATACAGTTTACGTGGAATATCTTCCTGCGTCCGAAGAAGGAGGGAGGATATTAGAAGAAGACATTATAACCTTTTACGGTATGGCAGATGGATTGGAAACATACGAATCCGTTATGGGGCAACAAATTTCAATACCTAAAATTACAGCAATGTATATTGACATAAACTCGTAAACACATATTTGAATAAGTAAACCCGCGCCGCTTCACGATAAGCGGCGCGGGGATTTTATATGCAAAAAATTAATATTAAGGAGCAGGTGAAATGTTCAATCCGCGCTCCACGCGGAGCCCGACATCAAAAATACACGATCCACGCCTATTTTACAATATTTTGCAAGCCCCACCACTGGAAAAACTTCTCGCTTGACGAATCGACTTCGCGGAACTATCATATACTAGAACAAACGTTCTTGCGGAGGCGAACAATGGAACGCTCAATCATGCATGTCGACTGCGACAAATTTTATGCATCTGTGGAGTGTTTGCATCATCCGGAAGCCAGAGACAAACCAGTTGTCGTTGGAGGGGATCCGGAACAGCGTCACGGCATCGTCCTGACGAAAAATGAAATTGCCAAGCAATACGGGGTCAAGACCGGGGAAGCCATCTGGCAGGCCAAACGGAAATGCCCCGGCCTTATCATCTTTCCGCCGAATTTTCCACTGTATGTCCGATTCTCCCGTCTGGTGCGGGAAATCCTGCTGGAGTATACGAACCAGTTAGAGCCATTTGGCATTGATGAGTGCTGGATCGACGTAACTGGCAGCGAGGGCTTGTTTGGACGTAGCGAGACGCTGGCAAAAGAGATACAACAGCGCATCTGGAAAGAACTCGGTATTACGGTCAGCATCGGCGCGAGCTGGAACAAGGTAACGGCGAAGTTGGGCAGCGACTACCGCAAACCGCACGGCCTGACGATGCTGTCAAAAAGCAACTACAAGGCAATTGTCTATCCGCTGCCGGCATCCGACCTGCTCTACGTCGGCGCGGCAACGATGCGTAAGCTTCGAAATTACGGCATTTACACCATCGGAGAGCTTGCAACCGCCCCGGACAGTACCCTGCATGGGATATTCGGCAAAATCGGCTTGATCCTCAAACAGTTTGCGCTTGGTAACGATCAATCCCCGGTCAGCCCCTATGGCAGCGAGATAGTCATTAAATCAGTAGGCAACAGCACGACCACCCCGCGTGATCTTGAAACCGATGAGGATGTGAAGCTGGTCTATTATGTGCTGGCGGAGAGTGTGGCGCGCCGGATGCGGGAGCTCGGGTACAAGGGCCGAACGGTGTGCATCTCCGTGCGGGATAATGCGCTGTCCTCCTTTACACGGCAGGGAAAAGTACCGCACTACACCAACATCAGCAGTGAAATTGAAGAAAAAGCAATGGAACTCTTTCGAGCGAATTACCGATGGGAACGGCCGATTCGCAGCATCGGCGTAAGCGTGACAGACTTTGAGCATGACAGCATTTGTACGCAGTTGGATTTCTATACGGATGAAGGCAAGCGCGAAAAGCTGGAGGCGCTGGACAGGGCGGTTGACGGTCTAAAGCAGCGCTTCGGGAATTTCGCGGTACAAAGGGCGACATTATTAAAAGACAAGACCTTGACACAATTCAATCCCTATGAAGACCATACCATTCATCCGGTGGGATATTTATAAACCAGTGAGGGATGATAGGGATGCAGGATATCAGGCGCAAGGTATACGTCAGTGTATTGGCTGAGATGACGCCTACCGGTTATGCTCAACCCAAGGTAATCACTTGGGAGGATGGCACGCATTATGAGATCGATCAAATTAAGGATGTGCGGAAAGCCGCGTCGCTCAAAGCGGGCGGCGCTGGAATTCGCTATCGTGTCCGGATCGGCCGGACGGAAACCAATCTCTTTTTGGAGGAAAATCGTTGGTTTGTGGAGGGTAAATAGATGTGCGGAAGATACACAATATCAATCGACGAGCAGGAAATCCGGGATATCGTGAATGCGATCACGCAACGGCATCCGGACGCAGAGTTCAAAACCGGTGAGATTTATCCCACCAATCCCGCGCCGGTATTGCTGGCCGGGCAAGACGATATCCGCCCGGATGTAGCGGTGTGGGGGTTCCCGAATTTCCGCAGCAAAAGCGGCGTGATCATCAACGCCCGAGCTGAAACGGCGCTCGACAAAAAGAGCTTCCGCGAGAGTCTGCTCTCACGCCGGTGTGTGATACCAAGCACGGGATTTTTCGAGTGGGCAAAAGACGCAAAGAAGCAAAAATACCTGTTCCGCGAAACTGGGAAAGCACTGCTGTATATGGCCGGATTTTACAACGAGTTTGGCGGGGAACGGCGGTATGTGATCCTCACCACGGATGCAAACCAGTCTGTTCAGGAAATTCACAGCCGCATGCCGGTTATTGTGCATCAGCAGGAGATTGGGGACTGGATCAAAAACGAAACCGCAATGTATAAGATATTGGAGCGTGTACCTCCGGTGTTGACAGCCGCGCAGGCATAGATAAAATAACGAAAGCGTTTATCCCACCGGGGTAGGCGCTTTTTATATACACGAAGGGCAGGAGAAAAAATGTTTACTCCCGGAGATAATCCTATCAGATTGGTAGACGGTCAAAAAGTAAAATGTCCCTCAAAATATGAATACATTCTCAGTGATGTTTCAAAATCTGACGCAGGGCGTACAGAAGATACGGTGATGCACAAAGGAAAAGTGGGGCAAACAGTTTCTCTAAACGTTGGATGGGAGTTTCTTACCACCTCTGAACTTTCGCGGCTGCTGAAACAATTTGATAAAGAATATATCAGGCTTGAATATCTGGATGCAAAAGCAGGGGATTTTCTTACGTCTGAGTTTTACGTGAGCGACCGCACGTCGCCAATGTACAACAGCGAATTAGATAAATGGGAAAGCTTAGAGTTTTCCATCATCAAACGAAGCGGGAAGTGATATTTTGTATAACATTTCGTCGGAAGCCCTTGCGGTACTGCAATCAGACGCGCCACAAGGGATTTCTATTCACGTTAATGGAACAGGTGGGGAATTGAATTTAACGGAATCTGATTTTGTGGGGGATATCACAATAACCCGGCGCTGCGTGGCTGGGGAGAAAATAGAGATCGGTACCGCGATAGCTTCCGAGTTCAAGGCCACACTGCAAAACTATGATGGGCGGTTTGACGGGTTCGTTTTTGAGGGCGCGGAGCTGTTTGTACGTTTTTCTGTCCCCGTTGGAAGCGGAGTTGAATATATCCCCATAGGATACTTTACAATCGACGAGCAGCCCCGCAAACTGTCTACTATCTCAATTACTGCGCTCGACCGCATGGCTAGATTCAACCGGTCGTATGATACAACTACGGCCTATCCGGCATCTCTGTACCAGGTCCTTTCTGACGCATGCTTGAAATGCGGCGTACCTCTAGCAACAACATCGGGTAGCCTTATAAACGCAACGTATTCGCCTCCGAAACGCCCCGAATCGGACGGATTGACTTATAGACAGGTTGTTGAATGGATTGCGGAATTGGCCGGTACTTGCGCTTGGATTGATTGGGATGGGAAACTCAGATTGACATGGTATGCGGATACAACAACCCGAATATCGCCCTCAGACCGTTTTACCTCCGATATGCAAGAAAACGATATCACAATTACAGGCATGCAAATCGTGGCAAATGATGAAACGGGGACAGTTTATCAGTCGGGCAACGATGTATATGCGTTGAACATTGAAGGAAACCTTCTTGCGCAAGACAATTTACAAAATCTATGTGATGCACTGCGCGCCAAAATAGATGGCTTTACATACCGTCCTTACACCTGCACGACGATGGGATATCCTCACCTGTGGCCGCTTGATAAAATTATCTATGAGGATAAGGATGGCGTGGAGCATGTCTCAATTATTACAGATCACACGATTAAATTAAATGGAGCATCTGCCATAGCTGCCAAAGGCGAGACCACGCAGCGAAATGGCTACGCAACCTCTGCACCCCTTACATCAAAAGAACGGGCCATTTTAGAGCGTATGAAGGCGCAGACCAACCGCAAGTTGTCTACCATGCAACAAGCCGCCCTTGAACTCAACGAAACAATGGCAAACAGCATGGGGCTTTATAGCACGACAACCGTAAACCCCGACATGTCCGTTACCGCTTACTGGCACGATAAACCTACGCTTGAAGATTCTCAGTACATTTACACCCGGAACGCCGGGGGATATGCGTGGACTGATAGCGGATGGAACGATGGGGAGCCCGTCTGGCAATACGGAGTGACCAAGGACGGCATTGCAATCCTCAACGTACTCCACGTCTACAAGCTGACTGCGGATTATCTCGATGTGCGGGGGCTAACTGTTACCAATGCATCCGGGACGGAAACCCTGAAAATATCCCCACAGGGCGACGTCTCCCTCAACGTCAAAAGCCTAAGCATCACGGGGAACCAGGTGGCGACGCAGGGGGACATCAACAATTTGCAGATCGGCAGCCGGAATTACATTAAGGATAGCGTATCGCGCGTTCTGACCTCCGCCAGCGGAGATCAATACACCCATATGCAGCTATGCACACTGGAGCAAGGGGTGCAATACACGTTCAGTGTGGAGAAAATTGTTCGTGTGGCGGGAACCGCAACGCAGGTCGCCTTATTAGTTTACGATTACCCAAACAATCACCCGGTATTCACCCGTTATTTAAGCGTGTCGGACAGTAAGCAGCAAATCACGTTTACATCTCCGAATGATGGAGACACCAACACACTGATTATCTATGCTGGTGTCAACGGAAGCACTTCCGGCAACACTATCCGGTATGATAAAATGAAGCTGGAGAAAGGCTCCAAGGCCACGGATTGGACGCCTGCGCCCGACGACCCGACATATGGGGTCAATATGATCATCAACTCTAAAAAAGAAGAAACATCAAATGCTTATGGTTTTTCAGGAAAAACACTCACCGCAAACTTGATTAAGGGGCAAAAATATACACTATCCTTTTGCGGTCATATTGACCAGCAAGCTTTATCAGATGGAAAAAAACTAGCTTGCTATATTTATTCGAGCGACTGGGTATTATCCAACAGCATAGGTCTTAATACCACATCGGATAGCATCGCAACGCTCACATTCGTAGCCAACAAAACGGATACCTGCCGTTTTACAGCTTATCTGTTCCCTGACGGTGGGAGCCGTGCCGGAAAAGCAACACTAAAATGGTGCAAGCTCGAAGTGGGCGACCGCGCCACCGACTGGACGCCCGCCCCGGAAGACCGCTCCTATCTCGTCAACACCCTCTCCCCCACGCAGGCGGACGGGATGTGGCTGGGAAGCGATGGAAAGCTGAATATTACGGCGACGCAGATCAAAGCGGGGAGGTTGCAGTCGAAGGATGGGAGTTCGTACTTTGATTTGGAGAATGGAAAGATCGTGGGTAAGAATGCGGAGATGAATGGAAGCTTTACAGCGAAGCCAATAGCTACTGATATCGAAACAGGAATCGGCACATCCGCCACTTTTAGTGGTTTTGGGCAAGGGCCTAATGGCACAATTGGATTGGCGGGAATTAGATTTGTGGATGTCTTTGGAAAATATTTTGGAGATTGCTTCGGAGCGGCCTTTGGGCTGGATAATAAAGGAGGCACAGGAATAAGGGAAACAGCCCTGATCGTACACGATCCCAATCAAGACCATGCTGCTGGGGTTTGGGCGCAATATTTTGCCGAGTCTAATAAAACACAGGTTAATTTAGATGCAGACACTATACAACTAGATGCCTATACATTGGCCAGCGACAGCATCCGCCTAGAAAACAGCAAGGTTATATATGGCCGAACAATAGGCGAAAGCACTGAGCCGATGATCGGAAAATCCACATCCAATCACACGATCGTTGGAAACGGGAATCAGTCTGGCAACACAGAGATCTACTCCAAATCCGGAGGTAGCATATCTTTGTGTTTAGGCGGAACCGAAAAATTTAGAGTAGACGATAGTGGAGCGGCCTTATACGGAAACAACACAAATATCCGCTCCATTAACGGCGCGCCAATTAAATTTTATATCAGTGGCCAGCTATGCGGATATATCGATAAAAGCGGCTGGCACAATCCATAAGGAGGCATTACATTGGCACTCATCAAACCAGGTTATCATTTTCGCGGCCTGAATGTACAAAACGCTTATCTCCGCATCAGCAATCTAGAATACCTTTACGCCGACAAGAAGGTGGCCTATCTAATATCAGCCTACGCAAACAAGAAAGCTTCTGAAGGGGATTTGCGGCTTGACGATTATTATGTCGGAATTACGGACATGCCCCTCGGTGGCAGCGTTCCCGACATCCTCCGCATGATCTACGAGGACATTAAAATGAAGGCGCAGGACGCGGATTCCTATCCTGAAATCGCTGAAAAATTTGCGGACTGCATAGACGACGTGGAGGAAGACTTGCCCTCCCCCTCCTATGCCGAGCTCGCCGCCGCAACCAATATCCTGATGGGAGGAGAAAACGCATGAGCATCATCGACGAAGCCCGCGCCATGCGGGCAAGCTATATCGCCCTTGCGCAAAGCGCCCCGGATGAGCTGCTTTCATCCGGGGATTATTTATCGGTTTTTGATCCGCTGTGCGGGGATGGCGGCCTGATCCCCGCGCGCAGCGTGCGCCGCCATGAGGGGAACCTTTACCGCGCAAATGCGGATTGCTGGGATCGGGAGGACAATTGGCCCAGCGCCGCGCCCACCCTCTGGACGCAGGTCACGCCGGACGAATGGCCCGCCTGGGTGCGGCCCTCCGGCGCGCATGACGCTTACAACGCCGGCGACAAGGTGACGCATAACGGTAAACAATATACCTCACAAATCGACGGCAACACCACAGAGCCGGGAACAGACGAACGCTGGTGGAGCGAAACGAAAGAATAAATTTTAGGAGGCCTAACCAATGTCAATCGCAACCATCAAGGCCGTTATCGACGGCCAGACGTATCCATTAACCTTGTCGGAGGACGGGTATTATGTGTTGGCGGGCACCGCACCCGCCGAATCCAGCGCCAATGAGCCGGGCGGCTACTATGGCGTGCAGATTATCGCCACGGACGAGGCAGGTAATGAGACCACGATCAACCAGGAGGACGGGACGTGGGGCGAGCAGCTGCGATTAGTGGCTTACGAGAGCGTCAAGCCCACGGCCACCATCACCTACCCATCATCGGACAGCCGGATCAATACCTGCACCCCGACCATTACCGCCCAGCTCCGAGACAACGATAGCGGCGTTGATCCTGCCACTCTTGACCTGCGTATTAACGGCGGCAGCAAGATCACACAGGGCGCGCCGGGGCTTACTCTGACACCAGTAGAGGGAGGCTATGATCTCTCCTACGCTGTGCCAACGGCCCTAGATGAGGGCCAGACGACAATCTCTGTTGGCGTATCCGACATGGATGGCAACGCCGCCGACCCCGCGTCAATCACCTGCACCATCGCAGTCACCGCGCCGACCATTAGCCTGTCCTCGCCTGCGGAGGGTCTTGTAACCAACCAGGCGGCGGTGCAGATTACGGGCATCACGTCGGATGATCAGCTGACATCCGTCACCCTGACTGTCACCGTCAATGGGCACGACCAAGGGCCGGTTACAGTGGACGGCCAGACAGGCGCATTTGCGCTTACCGCCAACCCGGATCACGTGCAAGAGGGATCCAACGTGATCACAGTTAAGGTTGTGGACGCGACCGGCCTTGAGGCCGAGATCACCCGCAATGTTGTGTTGGATACCATCCCGCCGCGCATTGTTGAGGTCATCGGCGTGACCGACCGTGTGCACGTTGGAGCACCGTTTGAGATCCGCGTCAAGGTGGAGGATTGATATGATTACGCGCATAGAGGGCATGGCTGATAACCATGCCCTTGTGTTTGCGCCGGGGCAGGACGGGTACTGGACAGCCCAGGTGCCGCCAGACTTGGAGGATGGCGTGTATTACGTCACCCTGACCGCCTGGGATGCGGCAGGCAACAGCACCTATTACGCTACCATCCTGCTGATGGTGGATGCGGGCGAGATCCGTATCGCCTGGCAGGATGGCGGCTACCTGCCGGACTGGCTGCCCGGCTATCACGCGGAGTGGGAGGTGTGCTGTGATGGATAACAACCCGACGATCTACCTGATGCCGGGCGAGCGCAGGCAGCAGCGGGTGCGTATCTACGGATGCGATCAGACTGCGCAGGTCGTCGTGCAGTCGGCGACCTGGGAGCTGCACAGTGATAACGGCGGCGGGATTGTCGATCAGGGGTCGTGTGTGATCTCCGAGGGCAACCTGCTGACCTTTATGCTGTCCGCTCCGGCAAATGGCTGGTATCATTTGCTGCTGACCTGCTCAATCGGGCCAGAGATCTACAAGACAACGGGGAGGCTGATTGTGCGTGATTGTCATTGAGGATTTACAATTAACCCCCAAGCGGGTGCCCATAGGCGGTAATTATCTGCTCCGGGTCTTGGCCCGGTATATTGAGGATGGAGGCGATGATGTGACGATAACAACACAGGATGTCCCGCTGGCGTGGACGTTAGATGAAGAGCTAAAAATCATGTACGCGCCGCTGGACATGGATTGCGATACGTTTTCACGTATCTTGGGGAGTTACGCAAAGTCAGATGACGGTTCAGCGGTTATTAAGGTTCCCGGTGTGTTTTCGATCGGCGGGCAGCTACCTATCACCATGTATTTAGGGCAGTTGTATGGATACAGCCTCAGTGGTGACGGATATTGTTTGATGGCAGATTTGCGGGACGTGTATGCCGATGATGGTGGCGGGACGCTTACAGAGATAATGGTGGAGTTCTACCAGACAACGTTTGCCGCACTGTGTCTATATATTTTGGAGGGATGAGCAAAATGAACGCGGAAAGGATACAGGAAATTGTGAGCCTGTATAAGCAGCTGCGCGCATATAACCAAGCGCTTGCCGAGCAACGGGAAACCGCGCTCCGTGCCGCTGCGCAAACCCTGCCGGAGGATGTTGCAGCACAAGCTCCGTTGCTGTACCCCGCCTGGGATTGGCAGTCCTGCAAGCGGGATATGATCGTCAATTACAACGGCCAGTTGTACCGGGTGCTTAACACGCCCACCGATAACCGTCCGCCCGATGCGGAGGGGATGCTGGCCGTCTACCGCCCGATTGTACCGGCACACGCTGGGACAACGGCTGACCCCATCCCTTGGGTGTATGGGATGGATTGCAAGGCGGGGCTGTATTACAGTTATGCGGATCAACTGTGGCTATGCAAGTCGGATATGGCCCCTTGCGTGTGGGCACCGGGCAGCGATCCGGCGATGTGGAGCACGACATGAGCACCATCGTATTTGACGATATCCAGCTCATGCCCAAGCGTGTGCCGGTCAATGGCTACTACCTGCTCCGCGTGCTGGCGCATGAGGAGATACAATATGCGGATACCGAGATGCTGGAGATGGCCATCAGTATGGTGGCGCAATATACACCCTCTGATTACAAGGACTTCTCCGGTGTTGACGCTGCTGTTGCCGCAGCACAAGCACTGCTCAATGCGAAGCCCACAGCTGACCGACAGGATGAAGTCGATGCCGCCGCAATGGCGATCTTCGACGCGATTGCCGCACTCGAATGGGCAGAGGGGCACCGTAACAACCCGATCCCATACCGGCATCTGATGTCGGTGACCGAGGGGCTGTACTACAGCTACAACGGCCGCATCTATCGATGCCTGCAATCTGCATCCAGCAGTATGATGATCCCGGGCACAGCCCCGCGCTATTGGGAGGCGGTTACATGATCTACAGCCAGGCAGCAGCGGCCCATATCTACATCGGGGTTGCAATCATATTAGCAATATTGGTCACGTCAATTTTGGGCGTGGTCTTATCAATTATATTATCAACAAGGAGCGATCAACATGTCAAAACTCACAATCTACATCGCCGCCGGGCACGGCGGGAGCGATCCGGGCGCGGTAAGCGGTAAATACATCGAAAAGGCGCTGACCCTCAAAACCGCGCTGGCCTGCCAGAATTACCTGAAGAATTACGACTGCGAAACCATCATGGCCCGCACGGCGGACGTTGATTGCAAGGTCGCGCACAAGATGGTGGCGGTGGAGCAAAAGCGCCCCTCTCTCGTGCTCGAAATCCACTACAACGCTGGCGGCGGGGAGGGCTGCGAGGTCTATTACTGGCATAATCACGCCCCGTCAAAATCCCTCGCGCAGAAAGTGCTCGCGGAGATGACGGCACTCGGCCAGAAGAGCCGTGGCATCAAGGCGAGCCAGCCGAACACCAACTACAACTTCGGCATGTGCCGGCAGTCCTCCTGGACGAACGTTCCCTCGATCCTCGGTGAATATGCCTTCGTGGATAATGCAAAGGATCAAGCAAAAATCAACTCGGACGCAAAGCTCAAAGCGGTCGGCGAAGCGTATGCGAAGGCCGCGGTGGCATATCTTGGCCTAAAGAAAAAGGCAATCGACCCGCCGAAGCCCTCCACGGGCGGCAAAATCGAGAAAGGCGATATCGTCCACTTTGCGGGCGGGAAGGTATATGCCTCATCCACGGCAACGGCGGCGGCCAGTACGCGCGGCGCAAGCAAATGCAAGGTGACAGCAACCGCACCGGGCGCAAAGCATCCCTTCCACTGTATCAGCGAGGACGGCAAGGGCGTGTATGGCTGGGTCGATGCGGCGGCAGTTGGTGCACCCACAGCGGCCAAGCCCGTGGAGGTTGGCTGCACAGTCACGATCAACAAGGGAGCGGTATACGGCGGCTTGACCTCCGCGCGGGGTAGTAAGGTGCCTGCCGCTCAGCTGGCCCCCAAAAAACATACGGTCAGCAAAATCCAGGCGAATAAAGGCGTCCAGGAGGCGCTGCTCAAGGAGATTACCTCCTGGGTGGCGGTATCCTCCCTGACGCGCGTGTAAGGGTGGTGGAGCAATGGAACCGGTAGATAAGGCGGTTTGCGAGGCAAAATGCAAGGTGATGGATGAGCGTTTTGCACGCGACCTGCGCGACATTGACGATTGCAAAATCCGCTTGCAAAAAATTGAAGAGCTGACGATCAAAATGGGCGAGCTGGTGGAGGCCAATCAAAAGGCGGTGGAGGATCATGACAGCCGCCTCTGTGCGCTGGAACACCGCCCGTCCATGTGGTGGGATAAGCTGCTGTCGGCCGCGATCTCGGCAGGTGTGGCGGCGTTAATCAGTCTGATCGCATCCGTGATTGTGAGGTGATAGGATGCTGGTATCAATCCCGATCATGATTATCACAGCAGTCACTTGGTTTCTGTCCAAGCTGATCTAAAACGCAAAAGCCCTCCGTCGAGTGGCGGAGGGCAGAAATTAAAAATTGGAGGAATACATATGCTGAAAAATATTAACTGGAAAGTACGGCTGAAAAGCGGCCCGTTTTGGATGGGCGTCGCATCGGCTGTGATTATGGCCGTGTTTTACGTCCTAGACCTTTGCGGCGTTGCGCCGGAGATCACAGGCAGCCAGATCGTAGATGCGGTACGGTTGGTTTTGATGATCCCGGCCGCAATCGGCATTATCTCTGACCCGACCACAAAGGGCGTGCAGGATAGCAAGCTTGCTATGACGTATGACACGCTGAAGGACGACAACAATAACTGAATAGATATGGTGCTCCCCGTCACGATTACAGGTTTATTCACTGTCCTCTTGATGGGGGGCAGTTCGCAATGGGTTCCGGGGAAATTCTATTTACGCTTATTAAACCATTTATAAATCCCATAAGATACAAAAAACAAAATGAGTAAAATTAAAAAAGATATTGATAAAGTAATGGCGACATTGAGCACGAATGTATTATTAAACACGTTTTTAGACCCTGGCACGGCTATTGCTGGCAAAGCGATAGAGTTGCTCACTCCGTAACTCACCAACATCCCGATGAAAGAGGAAGCAAATATCGTGAGCACATATACCCAGGGTTTAATCATCATGCAGAAAGCTCTTAATCCACCGTGCCTTTTTGCGTCATAAGGAGATTTATTTAAGGCTATTTCTAAGTATTTCAAATCAGAATAAATTGAATTCAACCTTTCCCCTTGTCGCATAGCCTCGTTTTTTTGCTCTTCTTGCCAACTGGTCACATCAGAGAGAGTGCCGTTTAACTCCTTGAAAATGTCATAAGGATTGTATTTGTCACTTTCTATAATGATCTCCTGCTTTAGTTCATAAAAATCACTTTTATGTTCCTTTATATATTCCATTTCATATTTATCTTCGATACGGGTCATTAAGTCAATGATAGATTTATAACCATAACGCAGATCGGAGACATCTGATAGCAAGTAAACGCTGGTTACTTTTTGTAAAAGGCTGTCGTACCTTAAAATAACTTGATAGTTATTCTCAATAGATTCAGATTTCGAGGCTCTAATATCATTCAATTCATCCCCGTATGTGTATAAAATTGCGTTCATAACGTTCTGTTTATTGCCCTTATTTGAATGCGTCAATTCGTTATCTTTCTTGCGTTTCGCCCGTTCGATATCCTCGCTTGAACGTGTCAATTCGTTATCTTCGCTGCCATCCGTAATAGACATTATGAGGTAATCAGCAGCATCATAAAATGCACGAGTAGTATGCGAAAAAATTTCCCTCAGTTGATGATAAGTCTCGGAATCTAAGATAAAGGCTTCGTATTCGCTGGCATCTGGGGCAAGGTATTGCTTGTTAATCCCGTTTGCAAACATTTTAATAAAATGAGATTGCGCATCGCGCAATTGGAAGATGCTTGGTACATAAGTTGTTTGTTCCGGAAGATATGTTTCTCCCCACATAAGCCATTTGTTGGCTATTTGATCGACAGTAATCACTTTTTCTAACAGATCATAAAAATCTTTATTGTGATCTCTCTCTCCCATAAAACCACATCCTCAATATATTGATTTTTATTGTAATATATTACATCCAATATCAGCATTAAAAATTTACCGCTGCGCATTAGCTCAACGGTAAATTTCAAAATCTACTATAAAACTCATTTATTGTCAGTGTGCTTAGGGTTGGCTCGACTTCCAACAGTCATCTTACCGGTTGCCATGCGAACAGAGCCAGAATAGCGGCCATTAACAAAACCCGATTTAGTCAACACCTGCTTTTTCAAATAATACTCTTCCGGGACGGTTGGATCCCAATCTTTTTTTAGCATTGTCTGTACATCGTTTCTCAACATTTGCATGAACTCCTCTCGACGATGATTAGTATCTGTCTCTTATACACATCTCCGAGCCCACGAGACTAGCGCTCATCT
>ENA-UACJ01000147-UACJ01000147.1-human-gut-metagenome-genome-assembly--contig:-NODE-147-length-22479-cov-12.240992_pt1 | contig 22479 bp, 19 predicted proteins | sample MGYA00243880_ERZ654227 | MGnify/ENA primary metagenome ERZ654227 (study PRJEB26926, sample SAMN06165172) | human gut metagenome | biome: ENVO:00009003; feature: ENVO:2100002; material: ENVO:00002003... | reverse complement strand
TTTCATAAAAGGAGACAGATAAGATGAAACATCAGTTACGCAGTTCGTTCAGCACACAAGGCCGCCGTATGGCAGGTGCCCGCGCGTTGTGGACGGCCAACGGCATGAAGAAAGAACAGATGGGAAAGCCCATAATCGCGATAGTCAACTCTTTTACCCAGTTTGTGCCGGGACATGTGCATCTGCACGAGATAGGTCAGTTTGTAAAGGAAGAGGTAGAAAAGCAAGGCTGCTTTGCCGCCGAATTCAATACGATTGCCATTGACGACGGCATTGCGATGGGGCATGACGGTATGCTGTACTCGTTGCCCTCGCGCGACATCATAGCCGACAGCGTGGAATATATGGTAAATGCGCATAAGGCGGATGCCATGGTGTGCATCAGCAATTGCGACAAGATTACTCCGGGTATGCTTATGGCTGCGATGAGGCTGAACATCCCTACGGTGTTCGTTTCCGGCGGTCCTATGGAAGCCGGGGAGTGGAACGGACAGCATCTTGACTTGATTGATGCGATGATTAAGTCGGCCGACAACAGCGTGAGCGATGCGGAGGTTGCCAAGATTGAACAGCATGCCTGTCCCACCTGCGGATGCTGTTCGGGTATGTTTACCGCCAATTCCATGAACTGCCTGAACGAAGCTATCGGACTGGCTCTTCCGGGTAACGGTACGATTGTGGCTACCCACGCAAACCGCAAGCAACTGTTTAAGGACGCTGCCAGGCTGATTGTTGAAAACGCTTATAAGTATTATGAGGAAGGAGACGAAAGTGTGCTCCCCCGCAGCATTGCCACCCGCGAGGCGTTCCTGAATGCGATGACGCTGGATATTGCAATGGGCGGTTCTACCAATACGGTGCTTCACCTGCTGGCGGTGGCCCATGAAGCCGGAGCGGACTTCACGATGGACGACATAGATATGCTGTCGCGCAAAACGCCCTGCCTGTGTAAAGTTGCTCCCAATACCCAAAAATATCATGTACAGGATGTAAACCGTGCCGGCGGCATCGTTGCCATTATGGGCGAACTTGCCAAAGGCGGATTGGTGGACACGGCCGTACGCCGCGTAGACGGAATGACGCTGGCCGAGGAGATAGACAGGTATTGCATCACCGGCCCGAATGTCTGTGAGGAGGCGGTCAGGAAATATTCTAGTGCCGCTGCCGGAAAGTTTAATCTGGCACTCGGTTCGCAGGATACTTATTATAAGGAATTGGACACCGACCGTGCCGAAGGTTGTATCCGCGACCTGCAGCATGCTTACAGCAAGGACGGCGGACTGGCTGTACTGAAAGGAAATATAGCGCAGGACGGCTGCGTGGTAAAAACGGCGGGAGTGGATGAAAGCATCTGGAAGTTTACCGGTCCTGCCAAAGTATTCGACTCGCAGGAAGCTGCGTGCGACGGTATTCTGGGTGGAAAGGTTGTCAGCGGCGATGTCGTTGTCATTACCCACGAGGGGCCGAAAGGCGGCCCGGGCATGCAGGAAATGCTTTATCCCACTTCGTACATCAAATCCCGCCATTTGGGCAAGGAGTGTGCGCTGATTACCGACGGACGCTTCAGTGGCGGCACTTCCGGACTGAGCATCGGACATATCTCTCCCGAAGCTGCTGCCGGAGGCAATATCGGTAAGATTCAGGACGGTGACATCATCGAAATAGATATACCGAACCGCTCCATCAATGTGAAACTGACGGATGAGGAGCTGGCTGCCCGTCCCATGACGCCGGTAACCCGCGACCGCCAGGTGTCGAAAGCATTGAAAGCGTATGCAAGTATGGTAAGCTCGGCTGATAAAGGGGCTGTGAGACTGATAGAATAATTGGGAATTCCGTACCCGAAAAACAATAATAAATAGATATGGAAAACTTAATAACAGGCGCAGAAGCATTGATGCGCTCTCTGGAGCATCAGGGAGTAAAGACCATTTTCGGTTATCCGGGTGGCAGCATCATGCCGGTATTCGATGCCTTGTACGATCACCGGAAGAATTTGAATCATATCCTGGTTCGCCACGAACAGGGGGCTACTCATGCCGCACAAGGCTTTGCACGTGTGTCGGGCGAGGTCGGCGTATGTCTGGTTACCAGCGGTCCGGGCGCTACGAATACCATTACAGGTATTGCAGATGCCATGATAGACAGCACACCGGTTGTTGTCATTGCCGGACAGGTGGCTACGGGATTTCTCGGAACGGATGCCTTTCAGGAAGTGGATTTGGTAGGCATTACGCAGCCTATCACGAAGTGGAGTTACCAGATTCGCCGTGCGGAAGATGTGGCATGGGCGGTGGCCCGCGCTTTCTATATCGCACGGAGCGGACGTCCCGGTCCGGTGGTACTGGATTTTGCCAAGAATGCCCAGGTGGATAAGACGGAATACATGCCTGTCGAAGTGGATTATGTACGCAGTTATCTGCCTGTGCCCGAAATGGAACCGGATGCCATACAACAAGCCGCCGAACTGATAAATGCGGCGGAGCGTCCGTTGGTGTTGGTGGGGCAGGGCGTGGAACTCGGCAATGCACAGAACGAATTGCGTGCTTTCATCGAAAAGGCGGATATGCCTGCGGGATGTACGCTGCTGGGGCTTTCGGCATTGCCTACGGCTCATCCTCTGAACAAAGGCATGCTGGGTATGCACGGCAATCTGGGACCGAATATCAATACCAATAAATGCGATGTGCTGATTGCAGTGGGTATGCGCTTTGACGACCGTGTTACGGGCAAGCTGGCTACGTATGCGTCGCAGGCAAAAATAATCCATTTCGACATCGACCCGGCGGAGATAGACAAGAACGTAAAGACGGATGTGGCCGTATTGGGCAACTGTAAGGAGACTCTTGCCGCAGTAACCGAATTGCTGAAACCTGCCGGACATAAAGAGTGGCTGGACAGCTTCCTGCCCTATGAGCAGATGGAAGAGGAGAAGGTTATCCGTCCCGAACTGCATCCGGCAGGAGATAAGTTGAGCATGGGCGAAGTGGTGCGTGCCGTCAGCGAGGCTACGGGCAATGAGGCTGTTTTGGTGACGGATGTAGGTCAGAACCAGATGATGTCCGCCCGTTACTTTAAATATAGCAAGGAACGCAGCATCGTCACTTCCGGCGGCTTGGGCACAATGGGCTTCGGTCTTCCTGCCGCTATCGGCGCTACTTTCGGTCGCCCCGACCGCACGGTTTGCGTCTTTATGGGTGACGGCGGTTTGCAGATGAACCTGCAGGAGCTGGGTACGGTAATGGAACAGAAAGCGCCCGTCAAGATGATTTTGCTGAACAATAACTTCCTCGGTAATGTTCGTCAATGGCAGGCCATGTTCTTCAACCGCCGCTATTCGTTCACTCCGATGATGAATCCCGACTATATGAAGATTGCTTCCGCCTACGAAATTCCGGCACGTCGGGTATTTACCCGCGAGGAATTGGCGAAAGCCATCGGTGAGATGATTGCAACAGACGGCCCGTTCCTGCTGGAAGCTTGCGTAGAGGAGGAAGGAAATGTGATGCCGATGACACCGCCGGGCGGCTCGGTGAACCAGATGTTGCTGGAATGTTAGAGAATTATGAATTATAATTAAACCAACGTGGACAAGACATTATATACAATCATCGTTCATTCGGAAAACTTTGCAGGTTTGCTGAATCAGGTAACGGCTGTATTTACCCGCCGGCAAATCAATATCGAGAGTTTGAACGTTTCGGCATCCTCTATCAAGGGGGTACATAAATATACCATTACAGCCTGGACGGATAAGGATACTATCGAGAAGGTGACGAAGCAAATCACCAAAAAGATAGATGTGCTGCAGGCACACTATTTCACGGACGATGAAATCTACCAGCATGAGATTGCGCTGTATAAGATAACGACCTCCATACTGGAAGAGAAACCGGAAGTGTCCAAAATCATCCGTAAATACAACGCGCGCATCGTGGAGGTGAATTCCGTGTTCTCCATTGTAGAAAAGAACGGCATGAGCGAGGAGATAACCAACCTCTATGAAGAGCTGAGTGCTTTGGAGTGCGTACTCCAATTTGTACGTTCCGGCCGCGTGGCCATCACGACAAGCTGCTTTGAACGCGTAAACGAATATCTGGCGGATCGTGAAGCAAAATACCGCCGGAGTAAAGAACAAGAAGGACTATGAGTGAGAATAACAAGATAGGAACTTATAAGTTTGTAGCCGAACCGTTCCATGTGGACTTTACCGGCCGCCTGACAATGGGTGTGCTTGGCAACCATCTGCTGAACTGTGCAGGGTTTCATGCCACGGAACGCGGTTTCGGTATTGCTACCTTGAATGAGGACAATTATACGTGGGTGCTTTCCCGCCTGGCTGTCGAGTTGGATGAAATGCCGTATCAATACGAGGATTTTTCTATCCGGACGTGGGTGGAAAACGTGTACCGTCTCTTCACCGACCGTAACTTTGCCATTATCGACAAAGACGGAAAGAAGATAGGGTATGCCCGTTCCGTATGGGCGATGATTAGCCTCAAGACCCGTAAACCCGCCGACCTGCTGGCTTTGCATGGCGGCAGTATCGTGGATTATGTGTGCGACGAGCCTTGCCCCATCGAGAAGCCCTCGCGTATAAAAGTGACATCTGCGGAACCGGCTTCTTCCCTGAATGCCAAATATAGCGATATTGATATTAACGGACATGTGAACAGCATTCGCTATATCGAGCATATTCTTGATTTGTTTCCGATAGAGTTGTATAAGGAGAGCCGCATCCGCCGTTTCGAAATGGCCTATGTGGCGGAGAGTTATTACGGTGACGAGCTTACCTTTTATAAGGACTATGTAGGAAACGGCACGTATGATATAGAAGTAAGAAAGAATGGCGGCGAAGCGGTTTGCCGTTCTAAAGTGATATTTGTAGAGAAATAATTTATTAATCAATCGGTTGGCATAAGCCACAAATAAAAATTAAAACTAAAAAATGGCACAATTGAATTTTGGCGGTGTTATTGAAAATGTAATGACCCGCGAAGAGTTTCCTTTGGAAAAAGCACGTGAGATTTTAAAGGATGAGACAATCGCAGTTATCGGTTACGGTGTACAGGGTCCCGGCCAGGCTTGCAACCTGCGCGACAATGGCTTCAACGTTATCGTAGGCCAGCGTCAGGGTAAGACTTATGAGAAAGCGGTTGCAGACGGATGGGTTCCGGGCGAGACGTTGTTCAGCATCGAGGATGCTTGCCAGAAAGGTACTATCGTTATGTGTCTGTTGTCGGATGCGGCTGTAATGTCCGTATGGCCTACTATCAGGCCGTTCTTGACTCCCGGAAAGGCTCTTTACTTCTCTCACGGTTTCGCTATTACCTGGAGCGACCGTACGGGTGTGGTTCCTCCCACGGATATTGATGTTATTATGGTTGCCCCCAAAGGTTCGGGTACGTCACTGCGTACAATGTTCCTCGAAGGCCGTGGCTTGAACTCTTCTTACGCTATCTATCAGGATGCTACGGGCAAGGCTTTGGACAGAACGCTTGCATTGGGTATCGGCATCGGTTCCGGTTATCTGTTTGAAACTACTTTCATCCGTGAAGCAACTTCCGACCTGACCGGTGAACGCGGTTCTTTGATGGGTGCTATTCAGGGATTGCTGTTGGCTCAGTACGAGGTGTTGCGTGAAAACGGCCATACTCCGTCGGAAGCGTTCAATGAAACGGTTGAAGAGCTGACTCAGTCATTGATGCCGTTGTTTGCAAAGAACGGTATGGACTGGATGTATGCCAACTGTTCCACTACTGCCCAACGCGGTGCACTCGACTGGATGGGCCCGTTCCACGATGCCATCAAGCCGGTTGTACAGAAACTGTATCAGAGCGTGAAGTCCGGTAATGAAGCCCAGATTTCCATCGACAGCAATTCCAAACCCGACTATCGTGAGAAACTGAACGAAGAACTGAAAGCATTGCGTGAAAGCGAAATGTGGCAGACAGCCGTAACGGTTCGCAAACTCCGTCCGGAAAACAACTGATTCCCGGTGTAAATCGGAGAATGACAAAGGGGGTGTGTCAAAATACGCTTGATGATTTCGTATCTGAAAAGAAACAAATGGCAAGCGAATTTTAGTTTTGACATACCCTCTTTTCTATTACTTATCATTAATTGTCCTTACATATTCAAGCAGTTTCTTGTAGAAAGCATGGTGGCTTAGCGTAGCCGCTTCTCCCAGGATAACCAATTTCATGCGTGCCCTTGTTATCGCCACATTCATTCTGCGTAAATCGTTCAGAAAGCCGATTTGCCCTTCTTCATTGGCACGTACCAGACTGATAAAGATTACATCACGTTCCTGTCCCTGAAATCCGTCGACGGTATTGACTGTTATCAGACTGCGGTAGGGACGTAGCGAAGCGCTGCCTTTTATTTTTCCCCGCAAGTATTGCACTTGTGCCTTGTAAGGTGAGATGAGTCCGAAGTCGATACGTTCTTCGAGAATCCGGTTTCCGCCTATCCGTTGGATGTACGCTTCCAGCTCTTTCAGCAATAAGCCTGCTTCTTCTTTGTTGATACGCCCGAAGGTTTCTCCGACAAATTCTTCCTTGAAATCCATGCCGGAAGTGTCGAGCCATGTAACGGGAGTATCCCAATCCAAGATTCCCCGGTGACGTATTTCGGGAGCAGCTTCCAGCTCTCCGCCGTAAAACCAGTCTGATGAGAAGCGCATGATGTCTTCGTGCATGCGATATTGTACTTTCAATAAAGATACGGCAGACGGCTTGCCGGCTACGACTTTTTCCATTAAAGTCCGTTCCAGCCCGCCACGTGCGGCTTCGTAACATTTGATGGTAGGCGGAAGCTGGCAATGGTCTCCTGCCAATACTACACGGTCTGCTTTACGGATGGCTATCCAGCAGGCGGCTTCCAGGGCTTGGGCGGCTTCGTCGATAAACAGTGTGCCGAAACGGCGTCCGTTTAAAAGGCGGTGATTGCTGCTTACAAGCGTGGAGGCTATGACGTGGGCGCTGTCGAACAACTCACTGTTGATTTGTATTTCCAATGTGGTGGCACGGTCACGCAGACGGCTCATACGGTTGCGTATCCCTTCGCGTTCATCGTAACTGCCGCGGCGGGATTTACCGCCCAGTAGCCTCAGTTCTTTACGGATACTCCATAATTCGGGATAAAGCGGATGATTTTCGAAACGGCGTTCATAAGTGAAAGAGAGCATTTTGTCGTTGACGCGTGTGGGGTTGCCGATTCGTAGCACATTCACGCCTCTGTCCACCAGCTTTTCGGAAATCCAGTCGACAGCCATATTGCTTTGGGCGCATACCAATACTTGGGGTTCGCGGTGCAGGGTTTCGTAGATGGCTTCTACAAGCGTGGTGGTTTTGCCTGTTCCCGGAGGCCCGTGTACAATGGCTACATCGCGGGCGCATAGCACTTTATTGACGGCGCTCTCCTGAGTGGAGTTCAACCAGGGGAAACGTACCGGATAAAGCTCACGGAAACCGGTTTTGACCGTACCCAACAGGATATCCCGCAATTCGGCAAGCCGGTTGCCTTTTGCACGCAGGACATCTTCCAATGCCTCGAACATCGTGCGGTAAGAAGTTTCGTCGAAATAAAGTTGGACGCCGAGATTATCTGCGGATTGTATATCCATAATAGCTCCGGCACCGGGCATAATCACTACCATGCGTGCTTCGTCAGCATAACTGACGGTGGCTGTAAAATTGAAGTAAGTGATTTTACCGTCTGCAGATTGCCGGAAGAAACAGACGGGACGTCCGAACTCAAAGTTATGTTCTATATCGAGGTTCTCGGTATGTGTAATTTCTATTACTAATTGATTCAACGAGTTATAGTAACTTCGGCCCGGTGAGGCAGGATACCAGCAAACTCCCCGCTTGACTTTTCGGGCAACACCCATGTTCTCTGTTTGGCGCTTGAATTCTTCTTTTTCGTATTCGTATTCCATACGCAACAGAAGCTGTTGCCGCTGGAGGTGTATAATAGGACTGTTTGTATCTTGTTCTTTCATACCTGCAAAGGTAATAAATCTCAGCCTTTAGGGGAAGAAATGCTTTATTTTGTTAAACTTTTCCTTATTATGATTTGTTTATTGTATTAATTTGTAATATTTACAATATTGAATTTTTTAAAAAGAGTGGTTATGGTATATGATTTAGCAATGCTCAAAGCGTTTTATACACTTTATGAGGGGAAAATAGAACGTATTCGGACGATATTGCAACGTCCGTTGACTTTAGCGGAAAAAATCTTGTATGCTCATTTGTACGATGAGAAGAATGTGAAAGACTATAAACGCGGCGAAGACTATGTGAACTTCCGGCCCGACCGTGTGGCTATGCAGGATGCAACTGCACAGATGGCATTATTACAGTTTATGAATGCAGGACGTGATGAGGTGGCTGTTCCTTCGACTGTACATTGCGACCATTTGATTCAGGCTTATAAAGGAGCGAAAGAAGATATTGCCACTGCAACCAAAACGAATGAGGAGGTGTATAATTTTCTTCGGGATGTTTCTTCCCGTTACGGTATCGGTTTCTGGCAACCCGGAGCAGGTATCATCCATCAGGTGGTGTTGGAAAACTATGCTTTTCCCGGCGGCATGATGGTAGGTACCGATTCTCATACCCCGAATGCCGGCGGTTTGGGAATGGTGGCTATCGGTGTCGGCGGTGCTGATGCGGTGGATGTGATGACAGGTATGGAATGGGAGTTGAAGATGCCCCGCTTGATTGGCGTGCGCCTCACAGGAAAATTAAACGGATGGGCTGCTCCTAAAGACGTTATCTTGAAACTGGCAGGGATTTTGACTGTAAAAGGCGGAACAAATGCCATTATCGAATATTTCGGTCCGGGTACTGCTTCACTTTCAGCTACCGGAAAGGCTACGATTTGCAACATGGGTGCGGAAGTGGGAGCTACGACTTCTCTTTTCCCTTATGATGAGCGTATGGCTGCCTATCTGAAAGCTACCGGACGTGCGGAAGTGGCAGATATGGCTACTGCCGTTGCCAAAGGACTTCGTGCCGATGATGAAGTGGTTGCCAATCCGGAGAAATACTATGACCGTATTATCGACATAGACCTTTCCACATTGGAGCCTTATATCAACGGACCGTTTACTCCGGATGCCGCCACGTCTATTTCGGAGTTTGCCGAGAAGGTTTTGAAGAACGGCTATCCCCGTAAAATGGAGGTAGGGCTTATCGGTTCCTGTACCAATTCATCCTACCAGGATTTGAGCCGTGCGGTGTCTTTGGCGCATCAGGTAACAGAGAAGCGGTTGCATGCGGCTGCTCCGCTGATTGTCAATCCGGGTTCGGAACGCATACGTGCAACCGCAGAGCGTGACGGTATGATTGACGCTTTTGAAAAAATAGGCGCTACAATTATGGCAAATGCCTGCGGCCCTTGTATCGGACAATGGAAGCGTGTGACCGATGATCCTACTCGTAAGAATTCTATTGTAACTTCTTTCAACCGGAACTTTGCCAAGCGTGCGGATGGAAATCCGAATACGTATGCCTTTGTAGCCTCTCCCGAACTGACAATGGCATTGACCATTGCCGGAGATTTATGTTTCAATCCGCTGAAAGATACATTGCTCAATGCCGATGGCGAACAGGTTAAACTCTCCGAACCGATAGGCGAAGAGCTGCCGCCGGAAGGATTTACGGCAGGGAGCGAGGGATATGTCGCGCCTTCCCATGCAAAGACGGATATTGCGGTGGCTCCCCAGTCGCAACGCCTGCAACTGCTTGCTCCTTTCCCGGCTTGGGACGGAGAGGATTTGCTGAATATGCCTCTGCTGATTAAAACGCAGGGTAAGTGTACCACCGATCATATCTCGATGGCAGGTCCGTGGCTTCGTTTCCGCGGGCATTTGGAGAATATTTCGGATAATATGCTGATGGGGGCTGTCAATGCCTTTAACGGAGAAACGAATAAAGTGTGGAACCGTTCTACAAATACGTACGGAACGGTGTCCGGTACAGCCAAACTGTATAAGTCCGAAGGGATTCCTTCCATTGTCGTTGCCGAAGAAAACTATGGCGAGGGTTCTAGCCGTGAACATGCCGCTATGGAACCGCGTTTCCTGAATGTACGTGTCATACTGGCAAAGAGCTTTGCACGTATCCACGAGACGAATTTGAAGAAACAAGGCATGCTGGCGCTGACCTTCACCGATAAGGCGGATTATGATAAAATTCGGGAGCACGACTTGCTTTCCGTTGTCGGCTTGAAAGACTTTGCTCCGGGGCGTAACCTGAAAGTGGTGCTTCATCACGAGGACGGCAGCAAGGAGAGCATCGAAGTACAACATACGTATAATGAACAGCAGATAGGCTGGTTCCGTGCCGGCTCTGCATTAAATGCACGATAGAATATGGAAAAGATTACTGTACCTTTTATTACAGGTGACGGAGTAGGGGCAGAGGTCACTCCGTCCATGCAGGCTGTGGTGGATGCAGCCTTGAAGAAAGCCTATGGAGACAGCCGGAGTATCGGATGGAAAGAAGTGTTGGCAGGTGAGCGGGCATTTAATGAAACGGGTTCCTGGTTGCCGGAAGAAACGATGGAAGCATTCCGCACTTATAAGGTAGGTATTAAGGGACCGTTGACTACACCGGTCGGCGTCGGTATCCGTTCGCTGAACGTGGCGTTGCGCCAGACACTCGATTTGTATGTGTGCCTGCGTCCCGTGCGTTGGTATAAAGGCGTAGTTTCGCCGGTAAAAGAACCGCAGAAGGTAAACATGTGCGTATTCCGTGAGAATACGGAAGATATTTATGCGGGTATCGAATGGGAAGCCGGAACACCGGAAGCCGAAAAGTTCTATCGCTTCCTGCATGATGAGATGGGTGTGACCAAGGTGCGCTTTCCCGAAACTTCATCTTTTGGCGTGAAACCTGTGTCTAAAGAGGGAACGGAGCGGCTGGTGCGTGCGGCTTGCCGTTATGCGCTCGAAAACGGTCTGCCCTCTGTAACGCTGGTACACAAAGGAAATATCATGAAGTTTACCGAAGGCGGCTTCAAGAAATGGGGCTATGAGCTGGCGGAGCGTGAGTTTGGAAAAGATATAGCGGAGGGACGTCTTGTTGTCAAGGATTGCATTGCCGATGCCTTTTTGCAGAATACCTTGCTTGTTCCCGAAGAATATTCGGTCATTGCCACTCTGAATTTGAACGGTGATTATATTTCCGACCAGTTGGCTGCTATGGTGGGTGGCATCGGTATCGCTCCGGGAGCCAACATTAATTACAGGACGGGACATGCCATTTTTGAGGCCACTCATGGCACAGCTCCCAATATTGCCGGAAAAGACATTGTGAATCCGTGTTCCATGATTCTTTCGGCGGTGATGATGCTCGAACATCTGGGTTGGAAAGAGGCCGCCTTACTGATAGAGGAAGCACTGGAGAAGAGTTTCACAGAAGGTCGTGCTACAGTCGATTTGGCCCGCTTCATGCAGGGTGGTGTCCCGTTGTCTACATCGGCTTTTACACGGGAAATCGTGAACAGGATAGAAGCTTCCGCAAATAATTCCCCCATAAACCAGACAAAATAAAAATATTATGAAGAAAGAATATTTGATTTACAAACTTTCCGAAGACCTGAAAGAAGCGACCCGGATTGAGAACGAACTGTTCAAGAAGTTTGATGTGAAGCGCGGATTGCGTAATGAAGACGGTACAGGTGTGCTGGTTGGGCTCACCAAGATTGGCAACGTAGTGGGGTACGAGCGCATTCCGGGCGGAGGTCTGAAGCCTATTCCGGGCAAATTGTTCTACCGTGGCTACGACCTTGAGGATTTGGCACATGCCATTCTCAAAGAGAAACGTTTCGGCTTTGAAGAAGTGGCGTATCTGCTGCTTTCAGGCCGTTTGCCCGACAGGGAGGAACTGGCTTCTTTTCGTGAGCTGATTAACGATAATATGCCGTTGGAACAGAAAACGAAGATGAACATCATCGAGCTTGAAGGGAATAATATAATGAATATCCTGGCGCGAAGCGTGCTCGAGATGTACCGCTTTGACCCGAATGCCGATGATACGTCGCGCGATAATCTGATGCGCCAGAGCATAGACCTTATTTCGAAGTTCCCCACCATCATAGCCTATGCTTTCAATATGCTTCGCCATGCCACTCACGGCCGTTCGTTGCATATCCGGCATCCGCAGGAGAATCTTTCTCTCGCGGAGAATTTCCTGTATATGCTGAAAAAGGATTATACGGAATTGGATGCCCGTACCCTTGATCTGTTGCTGGTGTTGCAGGCGGAGCATGGCGGCGGTAACAACTCTACGTTCACCGTACGCGTAACGTCCTCTACCGGAACTGATACCTATTCTGCCATCGCTGCGGGCATCGGTTCCCTGAAAGGCCCGCTTCACGGTGGCGCCAATATCCAGGTTACCGACATGTTCCACCATTTGCAGGAGAATATCCGGGATTGGACGAATGTAGACGAGATTGACACTTATTTCACCCGTATGCTGAACAAGGAGGTTTATAACAAGACGGGATTGATATACGGTATCGGACATGCCGTCTATACCATTTCAGACCCTCGTGCCATACTTTTAAAGGAACTTGCCCGCGACCTTGCCCGCGAGAAAGGGAAAGAGCGCGAGTTTGCTTTCCTTGAATTGCTGGAAGAACGAGCCATCGAAGTTTTCGGCCGTGTGAAGAACAACGGCAAGACGGTTTCGAGCAATGTGGATTTTTACTCCGGTTTCGTATATGAAATGATCGGGTTGCCGCAGGAAATATTTACTCCGCTGTTTGCCATGGCGCGTATCGTGGGCTGGTGTGCACATCGTAATGAAGAGTTGAACTTCGAAGGTAAGCGCATTATTCGTCCGGCATATAAGAATGTATTGGAAGAAGTAGCATACATTCCTATTAAGAAGCGGTAGATCCGTTTCAAAGCACAGACCTCGGATTGCCGGGTCGTATAAGGTATCGTTGTTGCGGTTGGAAAGCCGGACAGCGATACCTTATTCATTTTCCCGTGGCGGAACGGATAAATATCCACGCTCTTTGCGTTATCCGTTTCTGTATGTTTTTGATAATTGCTGCGGGAAAACGATTTGATTGTTACAGGTTTTCCCTATATTTGTCACACTTAAACAAAAGAACATGAGCGAAGAAGGGTTTCATCTGTTTTTGGGAGTGATGTGCGTCATTGCGCTTTTTGTGTTCATCGCTCTTTATTTCGTCAAAGCCGGATATGGGATGTTCCGTACCGCATCGTGGGGATATTCCATTAGTAACAAGGCGGCGTGGGTATTGATGGAAGCGCCGGTCTTTATCGTTATGTTTTGGTTGTGGGGCAGGAGTGGGGCAGGCTTTGCCGTGCCGGTATATCTTTTCTTTCTGTTGTTCCAGCTACACTATTTCCAAAGGTCGTTTATTTTTCCTTTTCTGCTGAAAGGAAAAAGCCGGATGCCGGTAACTATTATGATGATGGGCATTGTATTTAATGTACTGAACGGAATGATGCAGGCTGGCGGTCTGTTTTACTTTGCTTCCGAAGGGATGTATTCCGGTGGTTGGGCTTATTTGCTGAAGACCCATGCGTGGTCGGGGCTTCTGTTGTTTTTTGCCGGTATGCTTATCAATCTTCATTCCGACTATGTGATTCGCCATTTGCGTAAGCCGGGCGACACGAATCATTACCTTCCTGAGAAAGGTCTTTATCGCTATGTCACTTCTGCCAACTATTTCGGTGAATTGGTAGAATGGACCGGTTTTGCCATACTTACTGCTTCGCCTGCCGCATGGGTGTTTGTGTGGTGGACTTTTGCCAATCTCGTTCCCCGTGCCAATGCCATTTACGGCCGTTACCGGAAAGAATTCGGTGATGAGGCGGTAGGAAAACGCAAGCGTATCATACCTTATATCTATTGAAAGGACAAACCATAAATCATAAATCAGGAAACTATCACATGGAATCAAAATTATTCACTCCGGTTACTTTCGGACCGCTGACATTGCGCAACCGTACCATCCGTTCGGCTGCTTTTGAAAGTATGTGTCCCGGAAATGCCCCTTCGGACATGTTGCTCGATTATCACCGTTCGGTTGCGGCAGGAGGCATCGGTATGACTACTGTGGCTTATGCGGCCGTTACTCAGAGCGGGCTTTCTTTTGACCGCCAGTTGTGGATGCGCCCTGAAATAATTCCGGGGCTTCGCAAGCTGACCGATGCGATACATGCGGAAGGTGCTGCTGCCGGAATCCAGTTGGGGCATTGCGGAAACATGTCCCATAAGAGTATTTGCGGGTGTACCCCGGTCGGTGCCAGCAGCGGTTTCAACCTGTATTCACCTACTTTTGTGCGTGGTTTGCGTGCCGGTGAACTGCCGGAGATGGCACGTGCTTACGGAAAGGCGGTGAATCTGGCCCGTGAGGCGGGATTTGATGCAGTGGAAATTCATGCTGGACATGGCTACCTTATCAGCCAGTTCCTTTCGCCTTCGACCAATCATCGTAAAGATGAATTTGGCGGTTCTCTGGAAAACCGCATGCGCTTTATGGATATGGTGATGGATGAAGTGATGAAGGCTGCCGGCAGCGATATGGCAGTGCTTGTGAAGATGAACATGCGTGACGGTTTCCGGGGCGGCATGGAGATAGATGAGACGATGCAAGTGGCCAAGCGTCTTGAATGCTCGGGCGCACATGGATTGGTATTGAGCGGCGGTTTTGTAAGTAAAGCGCCTATGTATGTGATGCGTGGGGAAATGCCGATTCGCAGCATGACACATTATATGACATGCTGGTGGCTGAAGTATGGAGTACGCATGGCGGGCAGGTGGATGATACCGTCTGTGCCATTCAAAGAAGCCTATTTCCTGGAAGACGCCCTGAAGTTCCGTGCAGAGCTGAGTATGCCGTTGATATATGTAGGCGGACTGGTGTCGCGTGCCAAGATAGATGAGGTGCTGGACAATGGTTTTGAGGCTGTACAGATGGCACGCGCCCTACTCAACGAACCGGGCTTTGTGAACCGTATGCGCAAGGAGGAGAATGCCCGTTGCAGCTGTAGGCATAGTAATTACTGCATAGCCCGGATGTATTCCATAGAAATGGCTTGTCATCAGCATTTGCAGGAAGAACTGCCTGCCTGCTTGAAAAAGGAGATAGAGAAAATAGAAGCGAAGGGGTGATTGAATCTTTCTTATTATTGGCAATTTATACTTGGTAAACATGAAACTTGCTATCATAACCGGTGCAGACGGTGGTATGGGAACGGAAATAACCCGTACTGTGGCTACGGCCGGATATAAAATAATCATGGCCTGTTACCGTCCGGAAAAAGCGGAAAGGGTAAGGGATATGCTGGTGCATGACACCGGTAACCCATATATTGAGGTATTGGGCATTGACTTAGCTTCGCTTGCATCTGTGGCGGCTTTTGCCGAAAGAATGTTGAAAAGGGGTGATACCGTCAGTCTGCTGATGAATAATGCCGGAACAATGGAAACAGGGCGTCACATCACTGAGGATGGTTTGGAACGTACGGTGAGTGTTAATTATGTTGCTCCTTATTTGCTGACACGCAAACTTATTCCTCTGATGGAAAAGGGGAGCCGTATTGTCAATATGGTGTCTTGTACTTATGCCATAGGGCGTCTCGACTTTCCGGATTTCTTCCATCTTGGAAAGAGAGGAGGTTTCTGGCGCATTCCTGTTTATAGCAATACGAAACTGGCTCTGACCTTGTTTACCGTTAATCTGGCGAATCGGGTCAAGGAAAAAGGGATTGTGGTGAATGCGGCCGATCCGGGTATCGTATCTACCGATATAATAACGATGCACATGTGGTTCGACCCGCTGACAGATATCTTATTCCGGCCTTTTATCCGTACTCCCCGGCAAGGAGCTGCAACAGCCGTTCATCTGCTGCTGGATGAGGATGCCGGAAAACGTACGGGAACTTTAAATGCGAGTTGCCGTCCCAAGCATCTTTCCGGGAAGTATACCCGCCATGTGCAGATGCAGGAGTTGTGGAACAGGACGGAGAAGATTGTGGAGAAGTGGTTATAAATCCTCAAAAAACGGATAGAACACTTGTTGAGGAAAATTTAAAGAACCTCTTGCATTATGATAATTTTTCAGGCACGGAGTGCATGGATTTCACGGTTCCGGTTTACAAGAACCATGAAATCCATGCACTCCGTGCCTGAAAGAAAATGTTAAAACCACTTCGGCCCTCTTGGGTTTATCCTATCGGAGCTTTATTAAATGGAAAGTTCCCTCAGTACATTAACCAGGTCTTTCTTGATCGGCTTGTCGTTTTTGATGGCTTTCGTGAAAGGTACATAAACCACTTCATCGTGTTCTATGCCTATCATCACATTACGTTGTCCTTCCATGATGGCGTCGATTGCGGCAGCACCCAATCGGCTGGCAAGGATACGGTCGTGTGCCGTAGGGCTGCCGCCACGCTGCAAGTGTCCGAGGATTGTGACGCGTACGTCGTATTGGGGATATTCGTTTTTCACACGTTCCGCATAGTGCATTGCACCACCGGTCAGTTCACTTTCGGCAACGAGCACGATGCTGCTGTTCTTAGACTTCCGGAAACCGTTCTTAATGAACTCTCCCAATTGGTCCACTTCCGTGCTGAATTCCGGTATGATGGCAGCCTCGGCTCCGGATGCGATAGCGCCGTTCAAGGCAAGGAAACCGGCATCGCGTCCCATAACCTCGACGAAGAAAAGACGTTCGTGAGAAGTTGCGGTGTCGCGGATTTTGTCTACGGCATCCAAAATCGTATTCAGGGCGGTGTCGTAACCGATTGTGGTATCCGTTCCGTACAGGTCGTTGTCGATGGTTCCCGGCAGACCGATACAGGGCACATCAAATTCCTGCGCAAAGATGCGTGCACCGGACAGAGAGCCGTCGCCACCGATAACCACCAGAGCATCGATACCCTCTTTCTTCATGTTATCGTATGCTATCTGCCGTCCTTCGGGCGTGGTAAACTCTTTACAGCGTGCTGTTTTCAGGATAGTACCGCCCAATTGGATGATGTTACTTACATTCTGGCTTTTGAATTCTTTGATTTCACCGGTTACCAAGCCTTTGTAACCTCTATATATGCCTTTAACCTGAAGTCCGTTGTAGATAGCCGCACGTGTTACCGCACGGATAGCCGCATTCATTCCCGGAGCGTCGCCGCCCGATGTTAAAATACCGATACACTTAATTGTTCCCATAACAATCTCTTTATTTAGTGTTAATAATTACCTTAAAAAATCTGCTCGCAAAGATAACAAAAGCTTTTTAAATACGTGATTTTATTGCCTTGGATATTTCTTCCATCAGCCATTTGGGAGTGGAAGTGGCTCCACAAATACCAATGGACTCTGTGCCAATGAGTAACCGGTTGTCTATCTCTTCCGCACTGTCGATAAGGTGCGAGTTGGGATTTACCTTCTTGCATTCGTTGAACAGGATTTTTCCATTGGAACTTTTCTTGCCGCTGACGAAGAATACCAAATCGTGCGAAGCTGCGAATTTCCGGATGTTGGGAATGCGGTTGGCTACTTGCCGGCATATGGTGTCGTAATATTCGAAAGTGACATCGGAGGATATATGTTCCTTTATGTATTCCACGATTTTTTGAAATTCATCCAGCGACTTGGTGGTTTGCGAGTAGAGGCGTATGCTCTTGCTGAAATCAAGTGACTTGGCTTCTTCCAGCTTTTCTATAACAATTGCTTTTCCTGTGGTTTGCCCCACCAGTCCCAGGACTTCTGCATGTCCGTTCTTTCCGTATATGACGATTTGTTTGTCCTCATTGTCTTCTTGGATATACTCCTGCTTGATTTTCTTTTGTAAGCGGAGAACCACCGGACAAGTGGCGTCGATTATTTCAATATTGTTGCGCCTGGCGGTTATATAGGTTTCGGGCGGTTCGCCGTGTGCCCGCAATAAAACTTTGGCATTATGCAGGCGGTTGAACTCCTCGTGGTTGATGGTGATAAGCCCCATTGCTTTCAAGCGCTCCACTTCACGGCTGTTGTGCACAATGTCTCCCAAACAGTATAATGTTCCGCTTTTGGATAACTCTTCTTCTGCTTTATTGATTGCGGTAACTACCCCGAAGCAGAAGCCGGAACCTTCGTCTATTTCCACTTTTGCCATATTGCAGCTTTTTGCGTTATGATTTGCACACTTTTTCGAACTGTTCTGCCAGCCATTCCTTTTGTTGGGAAATGGTCATGTGGCTGTTGTCGAGCAGCAGTGCGTCGTCGGCTTTGCGGAGCGGACTCACTTCCCTGTTCTGGTCTATATAATCCCTCTGCTTCACATTCTTCAGGATTTCGTTGAAACCGGCTTCCTCTCCTTTGGCTTTCAGTTCATCGTATCTGCGCTGTGCACGGATTTCGGGAGAGGCAGTTACGAATATCTTAAGTTCGGCATCCGGAAATACGGTAGTGCCGATGTCGCGACCGTCCATGACAATGCCTTTGGCTTTGCCCATTTCCTGTTGTTGGGCCACCATTGCTTCGCGCACAAAGTCGAGGGCGGCAATGGGACTGACGCGGGAGGATACTTCCATTGTGCGGATTTTCTTTTCCACATTGATGCCGTTCAGGTAGGTGTCGGGACGTCCCGTTTCCGGGTTCAGCTGAAAGGATATGCGGATGCTGTTGATCTGCTTTTTCAGTTTTTCCGTATCGATGCCCTCGGCTGTGAAGATACCGTTCTCCATACTATATAAAGTGACGGCACGGTACATGGCTCCGCTGTCGATATAAATATAGCCGATTTCACGGGCGAGGTCCTTGGCCATTGTGCTTTTTCCGCACGAAGAGAAGCCGTCGATTGCGATTGTTATCTTTTTCATATGAAATGATTTTATACCATAATTTATATAGGAATCTTTCTCTCGGTAGATTTTTTGAACGTTTCATTTAAAATTCTTGCCAAAGATACGGTATTTTTAAAATATCTCGTTACATTTGTGGCACAAAAGCAGAGGAAGGCTTTTGAAGAATTAAAAAAATGAAAATGCACTGCTTATTGTGTGAAAAAACACAGCTAAGCAAAAACAATAGTGGGAAAAGTACTATATTTGCCACAGATGGGAAACACTAATAATTATAGTATAAATTATGGAAATTAAAAAGACACCTAAGGCAGACTTGGAGAACAAAAAGTCAACTTGGCTGCTCGTCGGTTACGTGATTGTGCTCGCGTTTATGTTCATCGCATTTGAGTGGACAAAACGTGATATCAAGATTGATACGAGCCAAGCCATTACCGACCTTGTATTTGAAGAGGAAATAATTCCTATTACGGAACAACCTGAGCAGGCGGCTCCACCACCTCCTCCTGCCGCTCCTCCGATTGCAGAAACCTTGACAATCGTGGAAGACGATGCCGATGTGGAAGAAACTACTATTGCTACATCTGAGGAAACAAATCAAGCTGTAGAAATTAAATATGTTCCAGTAGCCGTTGAGGAAGAAGAACCGGAAGAACAGACTATCTTTGAGGTAGTAGAACAAATGCCGGAATTCCCGAATGGCGGTATGGCCGGCTTGATGCAGTATCTGAGCAAGAACATCAAATATCCTACTATCGCTCAGGAAAACGGTACCCAAGGTCGTGTAACTGTACAGTTCGTTGTTAACAGAGACGGTAGTATCGTAGATGCTAAAGTTCTTAGAGGTGTGGACCCGTATTTGGATAAAGAAGCTATCCGCGTGATCAGTTCCATGCCGAAATGGAAACCGGGTATGCAACGTGGTAAGGCAGTGCGTGTAAAATATACGGTGCCTGTAATGTTCCGATTGCAGTAATAAAATATTTATAACGTGAGGAGGCTGCCTAAAAGCAGCCTCTTTTCATTCTCTGCTATTCTTAAATTGAAATACTTATGTTTACAGCTTCCGAGCTTCTCGAAAAAATAAATTCTCATATTGCAGACCTGCAGTTTATCCGTACTCCCAAAGGTTTATACGATCCTGTCACCTATGTCTTGTCAATGGGTGGAAAAAGAATCCGTCCCGTATTGATGCTTATGGCTTACAACCTCTACAAGGAGGATGTTGAGTCTGTCTTTTCACCGGCAACGGGTATCGAAGTATATCATAATTATACATTGCTGCATGATGACCTGATGGATCGTGCAGACAAACGTCGTGGAAAAGACACTGTACATAAAGTTTGGAATGACAATGCCGCCATCCTTTCGGGTGATGCGATGCTGGTGCTGGCTTATCAGTTTATGGCGCAATGTCCGGTGGGGCATCTGAAAGAGGTAATGGACTTGTTCAGCCTAACGGCGCTTGAGATTTGTGAAGGTCAACAGATGGATATGGAGTTTGAACGGCGAAATGATGTGAAAGAGGAGGAATATTTGGAAATGATTCGTCTGAAGACATCTGTTCTGTTGGCTGCGAGCTTGAAAATAGGAGCACTATTAGGGGGCGCTTCTGCAGAAGATGCGGAGCGTTTGTATGACTTTGGTGTGAACATGGGAGTAGCTTTTCAATTGAAAGATGATTTGCTGGATGTATATGGTGACGCCGCTGTTTTTGGAAAGAATATAGGTGGGGACATCTTGTGCAATAAGAAGACTTATATGCTGATCAAGGCTTTAGACCATGCGGATAAGGAGCAACTGAGCCAATTGGAGCATTGGATCACCATTGCTGACTTTAATCCGGTTGAGAAGATTGCAGCCGTAACCGATTTGTATAATCAGATAGAGGTTAAAGGTCTTTGTGAGAATAAAATGGTAGAATATAGTGACAAGGCTATGGGTAGTCTGGCTGCTGTCAGTGTGTCGGATGAGAAGAAAAAAGAGCTGGAAAAACTTATAAAAGAACTGATGTACCGGGAAGTGTAACTAATATTAATCCGATTACCCAATGCCTTATAGGAGATTACCAAATACAGACCAAGCAAGAATACGGGCACTGAAAGCCGTAGTTGTGAAAGGCGATATATATAATGTATATGATTTGGCAGTGTCTTTAAAAACTCTTACGGATGCCAGAAATTTCCTGATGAAATTTGAGGCTGCCCAAGCGTATTATGCCGAGTGTTTTGAACGCCAGTCGAAAGCCGGGCGTAAGCACCAGTCGAATGTAAAGATAGCACGCCTTTATATATCGCATTTTATTCAAGTCTTGAATTTGGCTGTAATCCGTTCGGAAATCCGCACTGCGCATAAAGAGTATTACGGCTTGGACATGAAGAGTAATAATGTACCTGATTTGTCCACCGAAACAGCTCTCGCAGAGTGGGGACGTAAGATCGTTGACGGTGAGAACAGACGTATTTCTCAAGGTGGAATCCCTATTTATAATCCTACCATTGCCAAGGTCAGGGTACATTATGATATTTTTATGGAGAGTTATGAGAAGCAAAAGAATTTGCAGGCCTTGACAGCCCGTAGCCTGGAAACGCTTGCTTCCATGCGTGCCGAGGCTGATGCTTTGATCTTAAATATCTGGAATCAGGTGGAACAGAAATATGCAGGAGTCACACCCAATGAAAAAAGCTTGGACTTGTGTCGTGCTTATGGTCTGATTTATTATTATCGTACCGGAGAAAAAGAAGAAATAACGAAATGAGGTTAGTCGATTCACATTCCCACCTTTTTCTGGATGAATTCCAATCTGATTTGCAACAAGTGATGGCCCACGCTCAAGCAGCGGGAGTAACTCATATCTTCATGCCCAACATCGATAGTACGACCATAGAGCCCATGCTTCGTGTTTGTTCGGAGTACAAAGGATATTGCTTTCCGATGATGGGGCTGCATCCTACTTCTGTAAATGCCGATTATAAGAAAGAGCTGGCCATTGTGTCCGAACATTTGGCAATGCCGAATGATTATGTGGCAATCGGTGAAATCGGCATGGATCTCTATTGGGACAAAACTTTCCTGAAAGAACAGCAATTTGTTTTTGAGCAACAGATACAATGGGCGTTGGAATACGAACTGCCCATAGTTATCCACTGTCGTGAAGCATTTGATTATATATATAATGTACTGAAACCTTACAAAACATCTCCTTTGAAAGGCATTTTTCATAGTTTTACAGGTACATTGGAAGAAGCGCTCCGCATATTGGAGTTTCCTGATTTTTCTATTGGTATCAATGGCGTGGTGACATTTAAAAAGTCGAATTTGCCGGAAGTTTTGTCAAGCATACCTTTGGCGCGGATAGTCCTTGAAACCGATTCCCCCTACCTTACTCCTGTGCCGAATCGGGGGAAGAGAAACGAGAGTGCGAATGTTAAGGACACTCTGTTAAAAGTAGCCGAAATATATGGGAAGCCGCCTGAGGAAGTGGGCTGCATCACTTCTGAAAATGCCTTAAAAGTGTTTGGAATACTCAAATAAGGTTCCGAAGATTTTAAAGTTTATTAATTTTGAGATTTTATTGCGGATAAAACTTTGATAATGCTGTGGAAGAACAAAAAAAAGAATACATTTGTAGC
>ENA-UACJ01000109-UACJ01000109.1-human-gut-metagenome-genome-assembly--contig:-NODE-109-length-26153-cov-8.654648_pt1 | contig 26153 bp, 25 predicted proteins | sample MGYA00243880_ERZ654227 | MGnify/ENA primary metagenome ERZ654227 (study PRJEB26926, sample SAMN06165172) | human gut metagenome | biome: ENVO:00009003; feature: ENVO:2100002; material: ENVO:00002003... | reverse complement strand
GTATAAGAGACAGGCCATGTTGGTTGCTGTTGTATTAAGAGCATTCTGCGAGTTTTTAAGTCCGGAACTACCTACGTAAAAACTTCCGAATCCATTTGCCATGTTCCTGTCCTCCCGGTTAATGATTATTGCTTTGCATCAAAACCGCTGCTGCCTAAGATATCGCCTGTGTTATATGCATTTCTGTCATAATTGGCGGTCTCCGGCGCCTGTTTCATGCTCTTGAACAGGGTGATGTCAAACTCTGTAAGCTCTATTGCCTGAGCAAGTAATTGTGAGTTTAAATCGTTGATTTCTTTCATCTGTGCAGCTGCTTCAATCAGACTGTCGCGCGCTGCCGTAAGCTTCGCCTGAATATCCGGCTGTGTACCGAGATATCCAATCAGCCTTGTGACTGTCATCTTCTCATCTGATTTGCCCAGTACATTGGCAATATCTGTGAGAAGTGAAACCTGCTTATTGCTCATAATAAGAAGCTCATCGCCTGCCTGCTGATCCAAATCAGTTATTGCTTCAAGCGCAGGGATATCGGCATCTATGATTATCTGACGTTTCTTCTCCCCATTTGCAGCGAGTGTTCTGTATACTTTTTCTTCCTCTGTGAGCACATTTATAAGCTCTTCCACTAAACTAGCCACTATAAAATCCTCTTTTACCTTTGATATATGATATGATTATCATATTATAGAGAGTTGTACCTCTCTAACAGCTTGCTGGCGAAATCATCTCCACTGACCTGATACTGTCCGGAGTCTACCATGTTCTTAAGCAAAGCGACTTTATCTTCCCTGATGTCCGAAGCCTCTGATACTGCTTTTTTCGCAATCTGGTAATCTCTACCGGCCTGCGAAATTGATACCTGATCAGACATCCTCGACGCGCTTTGTGTCTTTGCTGTCTTTGTTGTTCTTGATACGCCATACAACTGGGCTATCTGATTATATGCATCTATACGCATAACAGGATCTCCTTTCTATTTATATTTCATCCTTGAAATATGTTAATTTTGCTTCCTGACATATTTATCGGATGTTTTTTTTATTTCTTTATAGACCGTGGAAAATTTTTGGTTACCGTTCGCATCCGCCTGTGAGAATCGTTGTGATGTGAGTGGATTTAATCCCCTCTGTCACTGTCTGCAAAAGTATACGGTATGTATCCTCCACAAGCTCACAGTCCGACGGTTCAATCCCAAGCTCTGCTGCTTTTTTAAGAATGAACCTGACCTTGTCATCATCATGCTCCACCGCATAGATGTCATCAAACATACCTGCATAGTATCTGTCTAAAAATCTGCGCTTTGCAGCTGTCTCGATTTTTGTGCCTGATGTGGTAAGCACATACAACTTCGTGCCTTTTTCCTTTGCCTTCATGGCATACTCCTTTACCTGCATCACAGGACGGCACCACTCATATGTATCCTCACCATGCTTACTGCAGTAGTCTGCCCACTGCACATCTGACATTCCTATCTGAAATTTTCCGTTTACCTTGTAGCACGGACTGCTTAAAGTGCCGTCTACGTCTATGAACATTGCCTGCATAGTGTCTGCTCCTATATAGTTAGTTTATGCAGCTATAATAACATGATTAAAGGGTCAAAAGCTATTTTGCCCCTCATTTATGATTAATCAGTGGAAATTTCCTTAATCCTACCTGCTCATATCATAATAGCGCGCATATATTCCGTCCTGTGCCAAAAGCTCCTCATGTGTGCCTCTCTCAGCAATGCCACAATCAGCTACCACGAGAATTTCGTCCGCATTTCTGATTGTCGAAAGTCTGTGGGCGATTGTGATAGTCGTTCTGTCCTTTGCCAGCTCCTCAAGACTTTTCTGGATAAAGCGCTCGCTCTCATTGTCAAGGGCACTGGTTGCCTCATCAAGTATTAGCACAGGCGGATTCTTAAGGAACACCCTCGCAATGGAAATCCTCTGCTTCTGACCTCCGGACAATCTGGTACCTCTCTCTCCAACAAACGTATCGTATTTATCCGGCAGTTCCATGATAAAATCGTGTATATTCGCCTTTTTGGCCGCATCTACAATCTCATCCATCGTCGCATCCGGTTTTCCGTAGGCGATATTATCCTTTATGCTTCCGCCAAACAGATAAACATCCTGCGAAACCAGTCCAATCTGCGAGCGAAGGCTCTCAAGCGTGAGCTTTCTCACATCATTTCCATCTATTGTGACTCTGCCCTCCGTCACGTCATAAAACCGCGGAAGCAGTGAGCATATTGTCGTCTTTCCGCTTCCTGACGGTCCAACAAGCGCAATTGATTTTCCTGCCGGTATCTCAAAGGATACATGCGAAAGCACCGGTGTATCATCATCGCTATAGTGGAAAGAAACATCCTCGTAACAGACATTTCCCTTTACATTTTTAAGCGGTTTTGCATCAGCAGCATCAACTATATCCGGCTCAGTTTCCACCACCTCTAAGAATCTTCTAAAGCCCGAAAGTCCCTTCTGCATCATCTCAGTCAGCTCTACAAGTATCTGGATAGGACTGATAAAGATGCCTATATACAGCGCATACATAGCAAGGTCGGATGCCTCCATCCTTCCATGCGCTATCAAAAAACCACCAAATACCAGCGTAACAAGATACATCATCCCCTGGAAAAATGCATTTCCGCTCATAAAGCTTCCCATACATCTGTAATTTGCATCCTTTGAAATCAGGAAATTTTCATTACTTCTGTTAAATTTTTCCTGCTCGATACGCTCATTGGCAAATGACTGCACCACCCTTATGCCTGCCAGAGTATCCTGAAGACTCGAATTAATATCACCGATTTTTCGCCTGTTGTCCATAAAGGTTTCCTGCATTTTCTTATTCTGGCCATATGAAAATACAAGCATAAGCACCACAAGAATAAGCATAGGAACCGCAAGCATACGGTTTATCATAAACAGAAAAATGAACGAACCGATTATCTTTATAACCGATATAAAAAGATTCTCCGGTCCGTGATGCGCAAGCTCCGATATATCAAACAAATCGGATACGAGCTTGCTCATCATCTGTCCTGAATTATTCTGATCATAATACGAAAAAGAAAGCTTTTCATATTGGTCGAAAAGCTCCTTTCTCATGTCGCGCTCCATCCTCGCTCCCATCATGTGCCCCGCATATGTCACATAATACCTGCACGCAGTCTGTATGATATATGCCACCAAAAGGCCTATTGTAATAGGAATCAGCGCAGAAATGATTTTTCCCGGTGCTCCTGCAAAAAGGGTTTTGGTCAGCGTGCGAAGCAGCTGCGGAAACGCCAGATCTATGGCACTGATTATTGTTGCGCAAAGCAGGTCTATGAAAAAGACTGCTTTGTAGGGTTTGTAGTATTTGATGAATTTCTTTAATGTTTGCATGGTGTTCTCCTGGGATGTTCTTTTTAAAACAATTTGTTTCTCAACGTACATCATTATATATAGGTAAACCTATATATGCAATAGGATAACCAATGAAAAAACAGCGGATAACACCTGATAAATAACATAGATTTCGTCTGTAGACGAAATCTATGCGAAATTTTCACCTTGTTATGCGAAATCCATGTGAAATCACAGTTGTTATATTTCGCATAATGACATATAATATAATCAAAGTATTGCTATTAAATTATTATGCGGAGGTGCCACATGGAATATTTATCTTGCTCAGATGCATCAAAAGCAATGGGATTTTCTGTACGAAGAATCCAGCAGATGTGCAAAAACGGTGAATTGCCCGGTGCAATAAAGGAAGGACGTAAATGGTTAATCCCTGACGAAACCATACACATGAATCATTTCGCGAAAAATAAATCTCTGCCAATAGGTGTATCTGATTTTAAGCTTGCAACCACCGGCTATTATTATGTAGATAAGACTCTGATGATACGTGATTTTCTGGATAAAAAGCCAATGGTATCTCTTTTCACACGCCCAAGGCGTTTTGGAAAAACTCTGAATATGGATATGCTGCGCGTATTTTTTGAAAAAACAAACGAGGATACATCTGTTTATTTCAAAGACAAACAGATATGGCAATGCGGCGATTACTACACTAAACACCAAGGACAGTATCCTGTCATTTTTTTGACCTTCAAAGATGTTAAAAGCATGACCTGGGAAGAAACCTTTCAGAAAATCCGCAGGCTTATATCTCTGGAATTTATACGACATAACGAGCTTGAGACAAGTTCTGTTTTAACCGCTTACGAAAAAGAACAATATCATCTTCTTGCCGGAGACAGCGGGGATGAAGTCGATTGTCAGATGGGTCTGCAGCTTTTATCATTACTGCTTCATAAGCATTATGGAAGGGAATGTATCATTATCATAGATGAATATGACACACCCATCCAGCAGGGGCATACCTGCAATTTCTATCCGGAAATAGTAAATTTCATGCGCAATTTTTTCTCAGGAGGACTCAAGGACAATCCACACCTTGCCTTTGGCTTTCTTACAGGAATACTGCGTGTAGCAAAGGAAAGTATCTTCAGCGGCATGAACAATCTGAAAACCTATTCTATTCTCGATGATGGCTACAGCTCTTATTTTGGTTTTACTGAAAAAGAGGTAAAAGACATGCTGCGATACTATGGAAAAGATGATAAATATAATGAGCTCAGCGAATGGTACGATGGATATCGTTTTGGCAATACAGAAATCTTTAATCCATGGTCTGTAATCAATTATATCTCTGACAACTGCTTTCCGAAAGCATTCTGGCAATCCACCGGCAGCAATGAGATAATCGGAGAAATTATCCAGACAGCTACGCCTGAAATTACCAAAGACCTTTATAAGCTGCTCTGTGGTGAAAAAATCGCAGCCTATATTGATACCGGTGTTATCTATCCCGAGGTTCAGAATAATCCATATAGTATATACAGCTTTCTTCTGGTAGCCGGATACCTGAAGGTTGCCAATATTTATCCGCAAAGCGATGGAAATTTCATGTGTGACGTTGCTATTCCGAACAAAGAAATTACTTTTGTTTACGAAAAGGAGGTTCTAAACCGCACCAACCAAAATAGCCTTGCCATATCTATCAGTCAGGCTATCTTTTCCAGGGACACGCAAAAACTCCAGGCTCTGCTGGAGGATTTTATGGTAAAAAGCATTTCTTCTATTGATGGAGCTAATGAAGGCTTCTATCACGGAATGATGCTTGGTCTTTGTGCCATACTTGGAAACCGCTACAAGATACGCTCAAACCGCGAATCAGGCCTCGGTCGATTTGATATTCAGCTTATGCCTTTAACAAAGGGAATGCCCGGATTTATCTTTGAATTTAAACACACTAAAGATGAACATACCGATTTATCTGCATTAGCCGACAGCGCCCTGCAACAGATAGAAGCAAAGAAATACGACACAGAGCTGCGCGATAATGGTGTGAATTCAATTATAAGCATCGGTATTGCTTTTAGAGGGAAAAGTGCTGTGGTGAGGAGAGGCTAAAAATCTCACCGAATATTAGTATAATCCAAAAAGAAGCACATGCAGCTTGCCACCCTATCACCATCATTGCGATACAAATGCGGCTGATCGGTCTCAAACTTATACACCTGTCCCCTATGGATTTTCTGCACATGATCGTGACACTCGACCGTCAGCACACCGTCCGTGACTGTAAGATACTCGCGTGTTTTCTCGCCATGCCCACCGCTTGTATACACGCCGCCCGGCTCTACGTCGATACGGTATACCTCTACCTCCCTTGAGTCCTCGTATGGGAAGCAGGTCCATACCCTGTACTGTCCCAAAAGCTCCTTTGTCGGGACCAGATCATCCGGAGATATGAGCGCATAGTCCACTCTCGGCGGATCTATAAGTCTTTGAAACTCAATTCGCAGACCGCTTGTGATTTTACCAAGCACTCCAATAGATGGATTTGCTGTGCCCTTTTCTATCTGAGCAAGCATGCTTTTACTCACACCGGTCTGTTCCGCTACCTGGTCTAAGCTCATGCCCTTTGACTGGCGTATTCTTTTTAAATTTTCAGATACATTGTGTGACAGATAATCCATACTCATATCTCCGTTTTTGCATTTAATTTTCTAACTATACTGTTGATAATCATATAATGTAACTATTCGGAATAGTTACCTTACATGTTTTGTATTTTATAAGTTTTACAGTGCCCTGCGATACAGCATCTCGATATCGCACTGGCGTGAAGCCCTTGGATTGACAGCAATGTTGCCGCTCTTCATGGCATCGACAGCCATCGGCTCTATCTTGCTTTCTATCTCTTCCTTTGTGACTGTTCCGGTTTTGCTGGCATTGTTGATCGCGATGGTCAGATTCTCAGGGATTCCGATGTCTGTGCAAAGCTCCCTGATTGCATCTACCAGCATCATAGGCTCAAATTCGTCCGCATATGCAGGAATCGGGCTTATATCATTGTAGATGGTCAGATACTTTCCATGATCTGCAAGCGCATTGTACTCTGCGATTACAGGAAGCAGCACTGCATTTGCCACTCCGTGAGGCACATCGAAAAATGCGCTGACCGGATGACTCATTGCATGCACATTTCCAAGCCTTGCAAATGAGAATGCTATTCCTGCAAAAAGTGAGCCTGTCATCATGGCTTCTGCAGCCTCGATATCGTTTCTGTTTGCTACAAATCTGCGGATATTTTTACCGATAAGTGCCATCGCTTTTTCTGCCAATGCATCAGAAAATGGCGATGCCGCTGTGGATACATACGCCTCCTCGGCATGGATAAATGCATCAATTCCGCAGGCTGCCGCCACGCTTGCCGGTGCTGTTGTGATGAGCTGGGCATCTAGTATCGCATATTTTGGCAATATCTCATAGCTGAATACTGTGAGCTTATAGTTTCTGCTATGGTCTGTGATTACAGAGAATGCTGTCACCTCTGAGCCGGTTCCTGCTGTGGTTGGTATCGCAATAAGCGGTACGATTGGTCCCGGCACCTTGTGTGCTCCCTCATAGTCTGTGACGCTTCCGCCATATTTGGCAACCACACCCACTGCTTTTGCCACATCCATCGGTGAGCCGCCTCCGAATGCCACGATAAAGTCTGCGCCCGACTCCAGGTATTTTGCTGTGGCTTTCTCCACTGTTGCGACAGATGGATTTGCCTCTATATCTGTAAAAGTGTCTGCTTTTATGTCAACTGATGCCAGATAACCTGCTGCCTTTTTTACAAGTCCCATCTTCTCAAGATGCGGTCCTGAAATGATGAGTGCATACTTACCTCCAAGCTTTTTGGCTATTTCCGGCAGCTTTGAAAGGCTGCCCTTTCCCACTGTGATGTCCTGTGGCACCGAGAAATTAAATGTTTCCATATATAATCTGTCCTTTCTGTTTCCTAGCTTGCTTTCTTTGCAAGTACTCTGTCTATTGCAGCATCGATAACCTTATCCAGTTCAGCCTCATCTGCCTCCGGCATAAGTGTTGCAGCATCCTCATCTGAGATGAGCTCAACAAGTGTACCAAATGACTCCTTGTATTTCTTTTTACAGAAGACGAAGAATACCACGCCGAGTGCACACCATGCAAGCACGATGCCCCACTCCTGGGCGATAAGTGATCCGCCGCTTCCCGGTATGCAGTACATTGCAACCATGAAGCCTGACATGATGACCGCCATCGTTCCAAAGAACTTGTATGCTGGAACCTTGTAAGGTCTTGGCATATCCGGCTCCTTCTTGCGAAGAATAATGAATGAAAGAGCAACCATGCAATATGCCACGCAGCAGCCAAAGTTGCCGGCATCACTGATCCATACGAGCATCTTTCTGCCTGCAAAAGGTGCAAGCATTGTGAGTACTCCAATGAGAATCAGTGAGTTGATTGGTGTCTTATGCTTTGGATGAAGCTTTGCAAAAAACTTCGGAATCATATATGACTCTGCCATTGAGTACATGGCACGCGAGCCACCGAGCAAAAATGAGTTCCATGAGGTTACGATGCCGCACATTCCGCCGACTATTATAACCTTTGCCATTATCTTCGTATTGAAAGCGGCAGCCATTGCATCTGCTGTGACAAGTCCTGTTGCCTGCTCTGAATCAACAATTGCCTGTGGGCCCATGACAAGACCTACCGCAACAATGACAAGTGCATAGAACACAACTGCCAGAACTACTGATAAGATAAGTATTGAGCCGATTTTCTTTGCCGGAACATTGATCTCCTCAGCCGCCTGAGGTATTACGTCAAATCCGATAAAGTAAAATGGTGAAAGTGCTGCCACTCCGATAATTGCCTTTACGTTCAGACCTGCAGAGCTGCTTGCAAACATCTGTCCGTCCAGGTTATCAACTGTTCCATTGATTACCGATGCAATTATCAACAAAATTCCGGCGCCACCAATAATACATGTGAGTACAGTCTGCAAAACCGCTGCTGTCTTTGCGCCGATAATGTTTATCATCATAATTAAAAATGCCACAACTATCGCCACAATAAGCCAAGAAGCATAAATATCAAAGCCTGCTACCGTATACAGATAGCCCTTCAAAAAGCCCGGCCACAGATATGTGATGATTGTTGGGAAAGCGCACGCCTCAAAGCATGCCACACTGACATATCCAAGGATAATCATCCACGTACATATGAATGAACCTGTCGAACCCATTGCCTTGTAGCTGAATACATGCTCGCCACCGCACTGAGGCATGGCTGCTGTCAGCTCCGCGTAGGTCATTCCCACGAAAAATATCATGATACCGCCGATTACGAAGCCGATTGCGGCACCGAGCACTCCGCCCTTTTCAATCCAGCCTCCGGTTGAGACAACCCAGCCCCAGCCAATCATGGCTCCAAATGCAATTACAAGTACGTCCCAGGCATTCAGGACTTTGTTAAATTCTGATTTTTTCTGTTCCATTACTTGTCACCTCCAGCTTCTGTCTTACTTTCATTCTCTACCACTTTTCTTGCCAGAGACTCAATAAGCTCCGCTGTGCCATCCACTCCTAACAGGCTGCTGTCTATAAGCATATCTCTGTTGTGTCTGTCGCCTCGGTTGCTTCCTGTCAGCGCCATATGACGCTTATGATAACGCTTATCCTTTTCAGTAATAAAAAGCTTTGCATCATCCTCCGACAAATTGTGGCTCTTCATTACGTTTTCAATCCTCACTTCATCCGGTGAATATATGAAAATACGTAAAATCGGTTTATGTTCCTTTAGTATATAGTCTGCTGAACGACCGATAATCACGCATGACTCACGGTCTGATAATTTTCTGATTATGGTTTTCTGGACGTGAATTGCACGCTCTGTGAGGTCTGCATATTTTGAGAAAGAGCCTCTGACATCACCCTCTGCACCTTTTCCGGCGATGGTGATACCTTCCTCAACCTTTTCCATGATATCCTTCGGAATGCCGACCTCTTTTATGATTTCATCTACAGTATCCCTGTCATAAAATTTGATTCCCAGGTCTTTAGCAACCTTTTTGCCAATCTGGTTTCCTTTAGCGCCATATTCGCATCCTATTGTAATAACAAGATGTGCCATTTCGTTCCCCTCGCTTTTCTTATATACATCTTTATAATATGCTGATATTGTTCAAAAGAAGGGCGCACGAAGCTAATCGTGACGCCCTTGTCCTTTATCCGGCTCGTAAAGTCTGCCGCAATATATTCTGTTGCCTGCTTCAAATATAATTCAAGCCTTCTATGAAAGTGACTCAACAGTCTCCTTGATAATATCAAATGCCTTGTCGCACTCTTCCTCGCTTACGATAAGCGGTGGAACCATACGGATGATATGGCTTCCGATTGCTGTGATAAGCATATGACGGTCGAAGCAGCCATGCTTTACATCTACACCTGAGATTGTATCGTCAAACTCAACACCAACTAATAATCCCTGATGTCTTACCTCTTTTACGTGTGGAAGTTTCTCAAGCTTAGCTGTGAAATAATCACCAACCTTCTTTGCATTTCCGGCAAGATCTCTGTCAAGCAGCTCGTTTACTTCTGCAAGTGCTGCTGCACAGCATACAGGATGTCCGCCAAAGGTTGTACCGTGTGAACCGGCTGAGAACGCTTTTGAAACCTCCTCTGTAGCACAGATAGCACCGATTGGCATTCCACCGCCAAGGCCCTTTGCCATAGAAACGATATCAGGCTTGATGCCGTAGTTCATGTAGCTCATTACAGCTCCGGTTCTGCACCATCCTGTCTGAACCTCATCAATAAGGAGGAGCATGCCCTTCTCATCACAGAACTCGCGAAGTCCCTTCATGAATTCAGGTGTTGCAGGATGAACACCGCCCTCGCCCTGTACAGGCTCAATCATGATAGCGATTGTGTTCTCTGTGCAAGCATCCTTGAAAGCCTTTAAGTCATTGTAAGGAGCGTATGAGAATCCGTATGTCATAGGACCAAAGCCCACCTGACATCCGTTTCCAGGCTGTCCTGTAGCTGACATAGCACCAAAGGTTCTGCCGTGGAAGCCGTCCTTAGCAGTTACGATGTGATATCTGTTTGGACCATATTTCTCTATACCATATTTACGAGCCATCTTAATCATAGCCTCATTTGCCTCAGTTCCTGAGTTCTGGTAGAAAATCTTGTCCATTCCGATAGTCTTGCAAACCTTCTCAGCAAGCAGTGCCTGTGGAATGGTGTATGGATAGTTGAATGTATGCATGATGTCATCCACCTGATCCTTGACTGCTGCAACAACCTTAGGGTTTCTGCTGCCGGCATTGTTTACGGCGATTCCTGCGTAAAAGTCAAGGTATGGTGTGCCATTCTCATCATACAAATACATGCCCTCAGCAGTCTCAGCGATGAAATCGAAACGCTCATATGTCTCAATCATATACTTCTTTACTTTGTCTTTGATGTCCTGTGCTGTTAATCCTGTGTCTTTTAATTTCATAATATATTGCCTCCTAATTTAAATATCCTTGTGATTTTGATAAATAAAAAAGAGCAAAGTGCTTCACCGGTTAGCGTCTTTGCTCTTAAATATTCATAATTAATATGTAGTTGTTTGTTCGTTTTCTTTTGTGTATTATTTTGAACAAGTAAACAATATCACGTTCAATATATTGTGTCAACAATTTTCATTAAAAATGTGAAATACCTCACAATTGTCAGTTTAAAGAGGTTTATCCTTAAAATTATTAACACAAATTGCCATTTAATGCTTAAAATATCATTTTAATGTAATGTTTTGTGCATTATATTGTCTGTACATTATTCTGTTGCTATGTTCCTTTTTCATCATCTATACGCATTATAAAGAACACGCTATGCGTTCTTTGCAAGCTCCGGTTTACGGAAGGTGCGGAACAATCCAATCTGCTCCAGTGCCTTTGCAATGCCGAAAAAGACAATTGAATCTATCGGCCACATAATAAGGTTCTTAAGTGCACGCATTGGAAGAATTGCCATAATTGCCTGTCCATACAGTACCTGCAGACACAGAGTATTGAGAATGACATTACAGATGAGCATTACTACAAACTTCGCAGCAAGCACTCTCCATATGGTAAGCTTTTTCTTATAAAAGAAACATCCATATAAAACACCTGCAAGCATTACAACAAGTGTAAGCTGTGGACAAAATGGTCCTGTAGGCTTCATCAGATACTTGATGATGTCAAGCGCTCCGTGGAAAACAGCTCCGGCAACCGGTCCAAACAGGTAATCAACGATACCATTTGGAATACCGGAAAAACCGATACGGATAAACTGTCCATATTCGATGGAGAAATATCCAAGGATAACGGCAACTGCAGCAAGCATTGCCATAGTTGTGATGGTTCTGACCGATTTAAGCTCTCGGGCAGAATCGGTGAACAAAGTAACGAATTTTTTCATTAAAAAATTACCTCCTTTGCAGACCTCACCGAACTACAACAGGAGATAATTAATATCTTCGGATGCAGCGGGATGCGACTCATGTACCGCAAGATTTTCTTTTCGTCCGGGTGACAACTCCCTGTTCATCCGGCACTTAACGCACATGTGTCTACTCTGCTAAAATTTATTTATTTGTAACGTATTAAAGTATATCACACTCTAATATCAAATCAAGTCTTTTTATTCAATATAATAATTAAAGGGCCAAAACACCTTTTGACCCTCATATCTTATCATATCCTATTATTTTATTTACTCTATCTTGGATCCGGACGATGCTTCATGTCACGGATAGGAATATTGGCAACAAGTGCCGGAACCATTCCGTTGTTAGAATCAGACTCTGTCTCTGTGATTTTCACATCAAGAGCTTCCGCATCAATATCCATATAGCGGGAAATAACCTCAATGATATCCCTTTTCATCATCTCCATCATCTCCGATGAGCAGTTTGCACGGTCAGAAACCAGCACCAGCTTCAGGCGATCCTTTGCAACATTACCAGAAGATTTCTTTTTAAATAAATCCATTATACCCATGGTACGTATCCCCCTTTAATTTTTCTTAAACATATCCTTTAGCTTTTCAAAGACACCATGCTTCTGGTTTAAATCAAGGAAAGGAACCTCCTCGCCCATGATACGGCGACAGATATTCATATATGCCTTTCCTGCAAGGCTGTCTGAGCCAACTAACGGCTCACCACGGTTTGTAGAAATAACAATCTGCTCATCATCCGGTACTGCACCGATTAAGTTGACTGCAAGGATCTCTGTTACATCATCCACATTCATCATATCACCGCGCTTAACCATATCGACACGCAGACGGTTGACAATCAGATCAATGCGCTTCATCTCATTTGCCTCGAGAAGGCCAACAATACGGTCAGCGTCACGGATTGCTGATACCTCAGGTGTAGTGACAACGAGTGCACGGTCAGCTCCTGCAACGGCATTCTTGAAGCCCTGCTCGATACCTGCCGGGCAGTCAAGCAGAATATAGTCAAACTCCTCACGAAGCTCATTGATAAGCTCAACCATCTGCTCAGGTGTAACAGCATCCTTGTCCCTTGTCTGGGCTGATGGAAGCAGACACAGATCAGGATATTTCTTATCCTTGATAAGAGCCTGACGTATACGGCATTTGCCCTCAACGACGTCTACGAGATTGTATACAATACGATTCTCAAGTCCCATAACAACATCCAGGTTACGCAGTCCGATGTCAGTATCAATCATAACAACCTTTTTATTTAACTGTGCAAGACCTGTACCAATATTTGCTGTGGTTGTGGTCTTGCCCACACCACCCTTTCCTGATGTGATAACGATTACTTCGCTCATGAACTTTCTTCCTCCTACGTTCCTAAATGCTATTTAAAATATTTTTAGTAATTGGTTCGATGTAAATATATCCATCCTTTGCGATGGCTATCTGTGCCTGCTCCTGTGCCGGCTTTTCCTTGCGCCTTACCCTGTGCTTTGGCTGAGGCTCGTCCGGACTCTTCGCAATCAAATCACCAATCTGAATCTGAATCGGCTGCATATCAAGTGCAAATACAAAACAGCTCCTGTCACCTGTGCATCCGGCGTGAACATTGCCCTTTAATGCACCAAGAATAACGATATTGCCCTGAGCTATAATCTTGGCTCCCGGATTGACATCACCTATGATTGTGACCGAAGACTCGCTGGTAATCACCTGGCCAGACCTGAGCGTACCACGGTAAAACTGCTCCGGAACACTGACTGTCGCAACATTCTCGCACTGCTTCTGCACTGCCTCATTAAATGCCTCAACCTGCTCCTTCATAATGGCTTCCTGCTCGGTACCACTCTCCACAATGCACAAAATCTCAATTGTGGTATTTTCCTCAATAGCTGCAATTATCTGCTGCTGCTCTTCATCTGAAAGATGCCTTCCCTCAAATGAAATAGCAAGCTTTGCGTTTTTAAAAAAATTGGCGGATGCCTTAAACTTCTCCACAACTGCCTTTATCAAATCAGCAAATGGCATATCCGCATCTAAAATTAAATTGATTCCATATTTATTACTCTTTATCGTAACCGACTGTGACATGAGTACCTCCAATATCATTTAATATGAAATTCATTACTCCTAATTATACATTTTTATGTGGCTTCACGCAACCTTTTTCTGTAGGCTTCATTAGGCTATACTGCCCAACAGACCTTTTATAATCTATTTCTGTTCTGTTTCCTTATCTTCTTTATCCTACTGCCGAAGACAAAACATCAGATTGTCTACACACCATGTCGATAATTTCAAGGAAGTCTTATAAACTACTTCTTAAATTTATATTTCCCTTTTCCGTGACCGGATACCGGTTCAATAATATCTGCCTTTACCAAATTGGAAAGAAGTTTTGAAGCACCTGAACCTTTCAGCTCAAGAAGTTCCATAACTGCACTTCTTCCAAACACCTCATCAAAGCCAAACTTCTCAAAAAGTCTATGGATATGAATCGTCGTTTTTACCGAGAAATCACTACCTTTTTCGGAAAGTACACTGTCAATATCCACTTTTTTGTCCTGAATATCCACTTTTCCATTCTCAATATCCACTTTTGTATCCCCAATGTCCACTTTCTCTTCGTTCAAGAGTCCACTTATATGAAGATTTCGATTACGAAGCTCATTTTTCTCGTTACATATTAGATAAAAGCATGTAAAATTTCTTTTACATAGCTTAATTGCGGTCTATTTAGCTTGTTTCTTGACTACTCAGGAAAAATATTTCTACCCTCGCCCCACCTGTATTTTCAGAACTTGAAAGTTTAATCCCTCCACCATATTTTTCAGCCACAGTTTTTGCAAAAAATAGTCCCATCCCATAATGGGCTTCGCCATTTCTACTTGTGTCATCCATAAAAAACTGCTCTGTGCCATGCAATAATGCTTCTTTTGTAAATCCTGATCCGCTATCCTCCACAATGAATGTCAGCCGGTCATCCTGCTCCTTTGCGTCAATATAAATGATTCCATTTTCTTTTGTATGCTCCACTGCATTCTGAATCACATTCATTACGGCCCGGAACATTGGATCATAAGCAATCGTTACCTTTTTATCACTTTGTTCCGCCTTCCAATCTATCTTCTGGTGATAGATTTCTACCAGTCCGAGTGCCTGTTCCTTTATATCTGCGAAAAAATCTTCTAACCTCACCGTTGTATAGGTAACATCACTGCAATTCCATGATTTTGTGACATCTATCAACTGTTTTACATAACTTTGTATCTGTGTTGTGCCGTTCAAAACATAAGTGATATTTTTCTTCTGTTCTGTGGTCAGTTCAGTCTCTGAAAGTAGTTCTGCATTTCCCCGTACAATCGTAAGAGGTGTTTTAATATCATGCGCCAAAGCAGACATCTGCTGTTTCTTTTCCTGCTCTGTTTTCCACTGCTTTTCTAAAGATTCTCGCAATGCATCTCGCATATCATCGATTGCCGATAAACAGTCATCAAACTCTTTGATACCGGAACAGGATGTCTCATATTCCAGATTTTGATCCTTTATTTGTCCGATTGCGTCTAATACAGGCTGCATCTGCTTTTTGATTCTTTTTCCAAAACGTATGGACTGAATGATGATAATCGCTACCGCTCCAATCACAGACATAATAATCATCACATTCTGTGGTCCTATAAAATGCTCCCTCAAAAAAGCTGAATGATATTGAGGTGTCAGGCGATATTGCAATACAACATATTCATTTTCCCTTACAATTACTTTATAAAAATATTTCCCGGATGCGTTTCCGTGCTTTGCAACATTCCATGCTATCTGTTCGTATTGTTCTGACAGATCTCCACCTATTTTCTCTCCATTCTCTGAAAAGATTACATAATCACAAAGTGCGGGAATCATCTCAGCAGTCACTTTATCTGCACGTAGAATCGTATCATATGCTTCATTAATCTTTTGCTCTGCATAATTTGCCGGATAAATACAGCCCACACTAATCAAAAGGTACAGCAGCAGATAAGCAACAATCACCAAACCAACTAATGATCCAAGCATGACCAGTACATATCTCATAAAAATCCTGCTGAGTGCATTGCTTCTCTTTACTCTTCCCATTTATATCCAATCCCCCAGACTGTTTTTATCGGTGTATAATCATAATCCGCAAATTTTGCTCTTATATTTTTGATATGCGTGATTATAGTACTGTCATTACTCTCATTGTCAAAGCCAAAGACCGCTTCCAATATCTGTTCCTTCGAGAAAACCTGTCCTCTGTTTTTAGCCAGAAATTCACAGATTTCGTACTCCGCTTTCGTAAGAGGAAGTTCCTTATCATCAACCAATAGTTTCTTTTGAGATATTTGAATACAGACCCTCCCCAAAACCATCCGGACAGAATGTTCCCTGTGCTCTCTTCTAAGATGTGCATTGATCCTTGCCCGAAGTTCCATCACTCCAAATGGCTTTGAAATATAATCATCTGCTCCTAAAGAAAGTCCGTTTACCAGACTGTTTTCCTCCGTTTTTGCCGTAAGAAACAAAATCGGACAATCCACAAGTGCCCTGATTCTTTTGCATAATTCGAAGCCATCAATTCCAGGCATCATAATGTCCAGTAAAATCAGGTCATAACGATGTAATTCTTCCATATTAAGTTTCAGCGGATTACTTACTTTGGTAACCAGATGTCCATCCTTATTCAAAATGCTTTCTATCATTTCCAGAATTGCCGGTTCATCATCAACTGCCAGTATTTTTGCCATAGTTTCCCTCGATTCTATTCCGATATTCTGTTTCCTTCCCAGTGGTTTACCCACCAAAAATAGTATACCATACTAATCCCTGTAAATATTAAGCAACCTGGTATGAATGACAACCATTCACCTACACTAGTTTCTCCCAATACAGATTGCAGATAAGTATATGGTACTCTACCCGTCCAGCAGACAAATACATATTTCCACACATAATCTCCAAGTCCGGTAAGCATCAATGCACTAATTAGTCCTGATATAATCCCTGCTCCAATGGATACCCCTTTTCCAAACTGAAAAGCCAGAATCAGCTGCCACAGATAAAGTGGAACACTGCTTCCCCACAGCAGCAATGCTGCAAATATACATCCTTTCATGATTTCGATATCGCTTGATGCGATTCTTCCAAATCCAATTCCGAATATGATTGCTGTCAATAGGATAGAGCACAGACACAAAACCAGTAGCATCAACAGTTTCGATAAAAATGCTGTAAGTTTATCCGGTAAAGACAACAGATTTTGAAAATCACCTGCATTTTGTTCCTGTTCCATCACACTTGCTGTAAAAATTCCAATAAGTACCGGAAGTCCTGCTCCTATTGCCTGATAAAATGCAATCACTTTCATATTTTCATTCCATGGTGAAAAAAAGTAATATATTAAAAATATAACGCTGGTTATAATCGGAATCAGTAAGTGTGCCAGAATCACAGATGTTCCTTTCATCTTTCGCAAGTCTGCATTAAGAGATCTTCCAATCATCTTATTTCACCTCTCTTCTCTCAAACCATTTCAAAAACAGAACCGTTACAAAAACAAACCAGATGATTGAGAGACACATTCCCGGAACAATGACTCCCGTATCCAAAAGAGGATTCCCTGCTTCTGCGGCAAGTCCATTTGGTAAAACATGAAGCAACGGGCACATCATTCGCATAGGGATTGCAGAAACAAGTACATACCAGATTCTGGTTTGTGATATTACCACACCGCTGACGGTAATAAATAGGCAGACGAACAGGTTTACAATCATTCCAAATCGTTCACTTAAAAATAAAGCTACCGGAATCTCCCATAACTCAGAAACCGTCAGAAACAATACTGCAATCAACGCTCCTTTCACTGGAACATGTGTCGTTAGAAGAAAGCCTCCAAGCGTTGCTCCTGCAAACACAATCACATTAGAAAACAAAATCATGTACCCAATATAAATAATTTTCCCCAGCAACAATTTTCTTCTGTCTGTGGGAATAGTCATTAAATGATAGTATTTTATCTTTTTCTCCTGCGCCACAGAAAGATAACAAAATAGAGCAATCATCCCCGGCAGCAAAAGTGTATACCACCAGTTCCAAACACTTTCTGCATAAGCATTTGTCATCCCAAGAGTAAATATAAATGCCATGACAAATGTAAGAAGAGGAAATCCCCAGATAAACTTTTTTCGCATGGTTCTTTTGGCTTTTTGATGTTCTGCTTTTATAATATTAACCATGGATTTCACCTGCTTTCTGGTTTTTTCTTACCACATTCATAAACAAATCTTCAAGATTATCTCCCTGCTTTAATGCTCCTTCGTATCCTAAGATTCCACCTGAAATAATCCCGACTTTATCTGCAAGTAACTGTACCTCTGAGAGAATATGACTGGAGAGAATTACAGTGATTCCCTGTTCCGGAAAAGACCGGATCAGCTCTCGTAATTCCTCGATGCCTATTGGATCTAATCCATTCGTAGGTTCATCCAATATCAAAAGTTCCGGTTCTCCAAGCAATGCCATTGCAATGCCTAGTCTTTGCTTCATCCCCAAAGAAAACTGTCCTGCTTTCTTCTTTCCGGTGTTTGTAAGTGATACAATCTGCAAGACCTCATCAATTCTGTTTTCATCTGTACCAAGCAATAATTGTCTTACCTTCAAATTCTCTCTGGCGGAAAGATTTTCATAAATAGGCGGATTTTCAATTAACGCTCCTATTTTTGATAAATCTTTCCTATCCAAAAGTTTTCCATCAAAGTAAATCTTTCCTGCAGTTGGTTTCATCATACCGGTCATCATTTTCAATGTGGTAGATTTACCAGCGCCATTCGGTCCAAGCAGTCCATAAATCTGTCCCTTTTCGATATTAAGTGAAACATTATTTACCGCTTTCTGTTTTCTAAAATATTTACATAGATTTTGTGTCTGTAACATCATTTCCATCTTTACTATCCTTCCTTCTATATTTCATTTCTTACTGAAATATAACCTAACAGAAAAAAATAAAGATTTGATGAAGATTTATTCCCGTATGGAATAAACCATCAATTTATCTTTTCTTATATGTCACCACAACTCCAACCACCGAAGTCAAAAAAACAATCGGTGCGAGTCTTACAAACAAGAATTCAAACCCATGCAGTATTGTTCCTGCCACTGCCAACTCAGGATCATTGTAATTGTAATTCCAATTCAAATAAAAACTATTCGTAGATGCAAGTGCGATAAATATTACCACTATAACCGCACACAATGAAATAAGAATCCATCGAATTGTTTTTACCTTTGTTATACTTCTTTTTGCAAGCTGCAAATTAATAACTTCTAATTTTTCAGAAAGAATCTTTAAATCATCGGTAGTCGGTTCTGCTACAGGTTCTCCAAGTAATTCACTTACAGTAGTATCCAGTTCATTCGCCAAAATAATCAGCATACTGGAATCTGGAACTGACAAACCACACTCCCATTTCGATATTGTTTTATCACTGATTCCCAACAATTCAGATAATTGTTTCTGTGTATACCCTTTTGCCTTTCTTTCATCAGAAATAAACTTTCCAATTTTTACCTGATCCATTGTTTTTCTCCTTTCTGACCACAGAATAGTATATAAAATAGATGTTTTACACCCACGGAACGTAGAGAATGGTGAATATATGCGGATTCTACGCTTCGTAGATTATAAAATATCTACTGATTTCCTGTTTAATCTATATCATAATATTACCATAAATCATATTGTTTCATAGTTTCTACATTTCGATATTCATGCTTCTCATAATATCCTATCAGCTTACCTTCATCTCTGAGTGCCACCATGTAAACATCTTTATTCAGTTTCTCATTGTGAAAAGTATAGACGAAATTATGGCTTTTATCTGCTGCAAACCAGTCCACAACTCGCTGTATTTTATCCCTGGATTCCGGATTATGACAATCTAACAGACTTCTTCCAATAAGTTTATCGGTTGAATGAAAAAGTAACTTCCACCATACATTGACACAGGTAAAATAAGACTTTTTTGCAGGACTAACGTCCATATAGTTCTGGATTATTCGTAAAAATTAACATATAATAAGGGCAGAAAACAAAGCTTTTTCTGGAAGATGGGCATGATTTTTGGACCACTGAAAGTACTTTTGAAAAAGTAACTTCCACCGGCCTGATTATGAAACCAACACCGGAAATGGATCTTGCAGTTACTTTTTCAAGAGTGATGGCTTAAGGATCACCTGGTTGGCGGGAATCCTTTCCAGCTGGCAGAGGTCCAGCAGTTTTCTGTCTATCAGCAGCAGAGCCAGTTCAAACGGGGTGCAGCCGTTTAAACTGGCTCTTGCTACGCTATTGATGTGGTTGGTGATCAGAGTTACCTGCTCCTGGTCCAAGCCTGCGAATGTCGTACCTTTGGGGATAATATAACGGATGAATTCATGATTTTTTTCCAGACGTCCTTTCTGCCAGGAAGCCATGGGATCGCAGTAAAAGACACGGGATAGAAGTTCACCTGCAGGCCGTTCAAAAATAGCTGGATCTTTGAATGAGGCACCATTGTCTGTAAGAATGACCGGAAAGAGTTTTCGATATAGATCAGCTCCCAGATGGGTATATATTCGCTGAAACACATCTTCTACGTTGTCCTTCCTGTCGGCATCCATAAGAAAAATAAGCATAAGGCTACAATTACGGAAAAGCATGGTCAACAGTACTTTTTCTGATTTTCCCCCGGCACCTTCCACCACATCTAATTCCACCACATTTGTATCTGGAAACTTTTCCAGATATCTCTCAAAATCCTGATAGGATCTGTCTTTTCTATATCCAGTGTTGTCAGGTTCTCTGCGGACCTTCCGACGTTTTTTGTAGCGGACCTTCCGGGGAAGGTCGAGGTTGATTGCAGTGAAATATCCCTGGTCTATATAGTTGTAGAGGGTCCTTATAGAACAGGGGACAGATTCCTGATTAGATGCAAAGATATGGGACAAAGGCTGTCCCTGCAGAAGCAGAGGGGAAACCAGACGGTCCAGCTGTTCCAGGGACTCAGGAGTCTGGTTAATTCCAGACCGTGAAGAAGATTTTGTTTCACTGTAAATATCGTTGGCGTAATTGGCCCTGTAGAAATAGAAGTCGTGGGAACAGTTGCGTATCTGAGGACAGTCATTACACACGTAGGGGGGCTTTTTTAACTTTTCGCAGAGTCTGGGAGTAAAGTCAGGACAATACATGGAACAGCGCTTAGGGCGGCATTTCCAGCATAAGGAATTACAAGTCTGATTCCCGCAGATATGCTGCTTTTCACAGTTCTGAAAATGCTCGCATTCTGAGCGCTTTCGCTGGGTTTCGTTTTGAAAATGAGGAACCCGGAAAAGGTGACGCCGAATCTCCTTGGAAATAGTAGAAGAATCCTTGTTGATTCTGCAGGCAATCTGCGTGAAATTTTCCCCACGGCTGATACCATGTTCAATGGCAGCACGATCAGCAAGGGTAAGGTGTTTTTTGTTTCCAGTAGCTTTAGTAGACATAAATGAATCCTCCTATACAATAAAAATATCCCATTTCCGGTAGTTGGAGGATATGACCAGGGAGGAGCCCTGGTATTTCTTATAGAATAAACGATTGCAAGACTAACTTCCACCCCCAGTTTCTAATGTAGAACAAAACAGACTAAAGGTGGAAGTTAGTTTTTCATTTAAGGCAATAAGTTTATCTCCACCTCGCTTCGCACAGCTGGTAACAGCTGCCGGATTCATGTAAATAATCTCATGTTTGAGATTGCATATAACAACGGATGCCCTGTCCTGATCAACAATACTTTTATAAAAGCTGACATAGGATTTAAACTTAATTACCTTTTCATTATCCAGCCGTCTTTGAAGTTGTGGTTTCTTTCTTCGATAATAATCGTATATCTCTCCTTCAGGTATCCAGATTTGTGCCTCATTTATCTTATCAATTACAACTTCAACAATCTGCTCATCTGCTAGTAAATCAGGTACTTTATCATACTCTGTTACATACTTTCTGTATTCTTCATACACCCAGCCTGTAATCTTATCCTTCTGTTTCATCTTGAGATCACTAAACTTTTTATTCAGCTGTAAAAGCTGACCATCTATCTTTTTATGTATTTTTGTTTTTTTACTTTTTGCCAAATTTCTCCCACCTTTATATAATTAACAACTTTTGCTAATATAACGCATGTTTCGCATTTATCTTTTCACATTATAACATCTATCATATTTATCCGCATTAAAAAAGGACGCAGAATCTCTCCCACGTCCTCAAATCTATCTGGCTTTATCTTCCCTTACCTTCGAAACTTCCTTATATGCCGCTTCCTGCTTCACCTCATCCGCATCTCTAGCCTCAAATGCATCTGCATTATACTGATACTCCTGCGGCTCAGCGACCATCGGTGAATATACAACCTCTGCTTCTACTCGCTCAGCTTCTGCCCTCTCCGGCTCTGTCTGTTCCTGTGCTTTCGCATTCTCCATATGCTTTTCCTTATCAAGCTGCACATTCATAGCCAGATTATCCAGCTTATCAATAGATGCATCCAAATGAAGTTCCATTGATACAAGCATCTTTTTCACTGCTTTCATCGGAGCAAGTACTGCCTTTGTAATGGGATGTTTCTGCTCTTTCTGAGAATAATCCACCTCCGGCTTGTCAGCAAAAGTGCGGAATGCATTGGCTACTGTCTGCCCTGCTTCACGAAATCCTTTTGCAAGAAGTGCTGTCTTTGCTATATCCTTATCTGTGGTCTTGATTGCACCTCTTACATTCTCTCGAATATCCAGAAATCTTTTCTTAATTCCTAAGAACTCAGATACCCTGTATAATGCAGCTCTTCCCTTTTCCTTTGCTTCTTCGACTATGCCCTTAGCAGTAGATTTGACCTGTTCTTTCACTTCTAATACCTGTGACTTTATCTGCTCACATCTGGTATTAAGTCGCTCCTGTGCTTCTGACAATGCCTTTTTTGCATTATTGACAAGTGTATCTTCCTGCATTTCTTTGATCTGGTTCTGCATGTTGGTGAGTTCTTCCGTCATGGAATCAATCTTTTTCTCCAGTCCGTCCACATAGCTGCATATCTCAAATACATCGTTTGCCTTCTCTTTCATGGCATTTTTCTTTAGTAATTCGAGAAGTTCCCTTATAACCTCCTCATTGGTAAGTGTTTTTCCTGCTTCCATATCCATTCTGTTTCCTCCATTCTGTAAAAGGGGCAGCCTTGGCCGCCCCTGTACTCTGATTACTGATTATCGAAAGGGCGTCGCCTCTTTGTCCTTCTCTTTATCGGGATTGCCATGATGTTTCTCTGCACTTTCTCTTGCCTTTTCGTTGCTCTTATCCTTTGCTTTCTCATATTCAGAGATAATCTCATTATAGAGTTTTTCCCTGAAATCCTTTGTAACCGGATAGCAGACATCCTGATAGATTGGCTTGCCCTGCTCGTCCACCTGCTTTGTCTTATAAGAAGGCATTGATACAAATATTTTCTCTTTGCCCTGCACGATATTGATGTTATTTACAATGAAACTGTTTTCAAAGTAAATACGGGCAAGTCCCTTGATGTTACTGCCTTCCCTCTCATAAGGTGTCACAGTTACTGAAAACTCCGGCATTTCCTGTGTACGCTCCTGCTTCTGTGTCTCCTCTTTCTCCGGTTCCCTGATTCTTGCATAGGCATCAAGAATATTGGTATAGAGTTCCTCACGAAACTCTGCTGTAATAGGATTGCACACATCCTTATAGATCACACCGTTGCTTTCATCACGCTCATTGGAGCGGTATCTTGGCATTGATACGAAAAGCTCTCCCTTGTCCTTATTCTCAAGGATTGCAATATTGGTGATCTTAAATGAATCACCGAATACCACTGTTGCAAATCCTTTGATATTGCTGCCCTCTTTTGCCCTTACTTCGTTTACCTTAATTGAATACTTCATATGCTATTCCTCGCTTTCTTTTTGTTCTTTGTTTTGCTCCGGTATGATAAACTCACACCAAAGCTGTTCTATCTGTTCACAAGACAATCTGCCATTTAACCAGTTGCCAAGTGTAACGACCATTCCGTCCTGCTCATAGTAGAGCCACTCCTGTGTTTCAATGTTCCCCTCATACACGATGGTCACATCAAAATCAGGCATAAATAATCCTTCCTCTGCATCCCATACACAGGCTATTCCCTGTCTGAGTGTCAGATTCAGGCTTTCGACATACACAGACCAGCCGCTTACGACTATCTGAAAGTCATCATCAATCTCAGCAATATCATCCTCGATGTCAATTCGCTCTTCCATTTCTGCTACTGCCTCTTCTATCTCACCTAACCGGTATCTTTTATTCATCCACACCTGCCTCCTTATATCTGCATCTGACCACAAAACGCATAGTACCCTTCTGTGAACAGGTAAAAAGAGTTAATTCCTTTTCCTCTCCCTGTGTCTTAATGCTGTTGTCATAAGGATTTACCACCTCTGTGTCTGTTACTTCATAGATATGAGTCTGTCCGTTTTTGTCGATAATTGTCACATCATCTCCTATGGAAATCTGATTTAGTGGTGTAAAAAATGTGCCATATCTGCTGCCATTGTGACCGCATAACACACAGTTGCCACTTTCTCCGATTCCTGCAGTCTCTTCTATATGACCAATCCCGGCATTAAGCACTTTACTTGTGGTTCCTTCCATTACCGGATACCTGATATCTAAGCCCGGTATCTCAATGATGCCGATAACACCGCCTTCTTTAAGAATGGCTTCATCCTCTTTACTAATGGAGGTTTGCTCTTCCTCCACATCTGTTTCTTCATCGTAATCATCCTCCAATGTCTGCTCAAATTCACTTATGAGCTGTTCTGTCTGTTTTTCTCCGGTTGCCCGCCAGAAAAAAGGGACTGCCATAATGGCAATCCCTGCTGTAATCAGTAGTCCTGCGACCACTTTTCTTATGCTCATATTATTCACTCTCCTATCGTGTTCTGCCCTCTCTGTCCGCTTGATAAGCACCTTTATCCTCTGCTACAATTGCTGCAGATTCCATTCTGTCATCAGCTTCTCTTTCTTCCTCCGGTCCGCTCAGGTCTGCATCCACAGCCTTTGCGTTCTCAAGGTCAAGCTGGGCATTCAGTTCACACTGCCTTGACAGCTTTTCTTCCAGTTCCTTGCTGTATGCAAATGGCTTGTCATACTCTGCCTTTGATGCTTCAAGGTCATTCTGGTACTGCTCAATCTTCTTTTCTAAGAAATCAATGTTCTCATGGAGTCCATTGAACAGGTTTTCCAGCTTTACCATGCTGCCGACAGGACTTGTGGAAAGCTCTGCCTTGTACTCGGTCTTTCCACGAAGCACCATATAATTGATACCAAGGAAGTTCTTTTCCACAAGCAGCTCAAATCCATGGAACTTGCCGATTGCAGTTGTCTCTCCGGTCTTACATTTGCTGATTGCTTCAAGCATCATCGTTCCTCCATCCACACGCTCTGTGTAGGTTGCTTTGCCTATGGTAATGGCAAATTCCGGATTATCAATCAGTTCTTTATCCCTTGCCTTTACATCTTCTCTTACATTGGCAAGCTTTTCTGTTGCTGTCTTAATAAGCTTCGGGTACTTAATCATAAAGTTATCCTGCAATCCATATCTCTGATTGTCATAGGATGCCTTTAAGAGCTTTAATCTCTGGACATCATTGTCAATCTCCATCTTTTCCTTGATTAAAGGATTGCCTGTGGCAACCGCTTTAATCTCTGCATAGGAAAGTGTTGCCTCATCGATATCCTCACAGCTTCGGCTTACAGCCTTGCTTGTCATGACCTGACTGATGAATCGCTGCTTATTTTCAACAAGCGACCAGTTGTATGCATCAAAAGTTCCTTTGGTGACATATCTATAGATTGCCACCTCTTCATTTTCGTTGCCCTGCCTGATGCCTCGTCCTTCCCTCTGTTCAATGGAGCTTGGCTTCCAAGGACAGTCCACATGATGCATTGCAACCAGATGTGTCTGAACATTAACGCCAGTACCACATTTATCTGTAGAACCTATAAGCACTTTTTTCTTACCTGTTCTCATTTCCTTAAATAGTGCATCCCTCTGTGCGTCGGTCTTTGCATCATGGATAAATGCTATCTCCTCTGCCGGAATACCATACTGTATCAGTGTTTCCTTCAGATAATCGTAGATGGTAAAATCCTTATCCGGTCCCGGTGTGCCGATATCCGAAAAAATAAGCTGGCAGCCTATATGACCGTTGGCATTTCCTTTCTCATATT
>ENA-UACJ01000082-UACJ01000082.1-human-gut-metagenome-genome-assembly--contig:-NODE-82-length-28378-cov-23.712071_pt1 | contig 28378 bp, 30 predicted proteins | sample MGYA00243880_ERZ654227 | MGnify/ENA primary metagenome ERZ654227 (study PRJEB26926, sample SAMN06165172) | human gut metagenome | biome: ENVO:00009003; feature: ENVO:2100002; material: ENVO:00002003... | reverse complement strand
ATGTTTATGTATGAAGATAGGCACCGGGAAAACCAAAGGCCGATCAATATACAATAGTTCGGGTGTGTATGCGCGTACTGGTTCATCCTCTGTTATTGGTTCGGGTACATTTGCGTTTGTTTCTTCGCTTACTGGTTCGGTTAATAGTTCAGGCAAAGAAATGCCGGATAGTTCGGTTAACATTGTTAGCCTCTGTAATGCTTTGTTTATTTGATCCTGATAAAACCAACGGGAAATAAAATCTATCAGAGCTACCAAAGCAAAGACAAACGCCGGTGTTTTCGTTTGTGCATCCACATATAAGGCCGGTAAATGTGTTCCCGGTTCTCTTACCGGTTCTTTTTCCGGGATGATCGGAGCTTTGGCGCGATCTAAAGCCTTTATATTACATTTTAAGTTCGGGCAAATAGAATCATTTATAAATGCAGGCATAACCACACCTATACGCGCCGTCTTATCATCAAAGACCGCCGCCCGATCAGGTGCAACCAGCCACACGCCACCAGTCCAGCCGGAAAGCAAGGGGATAACGTTTGATGCAAAGAAACCTAACTTTATATCAATTAAAGCGGCTTTTTCCAATGTTGCACAAAGTTCTTTGTGTCCGTTACTGTCTGCATCATTATAAGATAAATAAACTTTATTATCTCCGGCAATAGTACGAAGTGAAAAACCGCTTTTTTTGTTTCGTTTGGCTATTTCTTTTACAAAACCGGCAACCGCTTTTAATTCGCTTTTCTGAATCTTTATAAATCCGTCTTTTGAAAGATGGGGGTACACAAGCCGGTAATTAGGGAAATATCCGGCAAAATCACAAACAAAGGTTTGTTTCTTGTCGTTGGTTATTTCTGTAATATTGCCGCCGTCCTGATTACAAACACAAACAGAACACCGGCCAACCATTTCTTTTAAATGTTTGGGATTGATAAATAATTTTAGACCGTCAGGTAAAAGCCCGGATGTTTCAATAATTACGGGGTATTCTTTTAATGTACGCCCGTCAGAAGCAACTAAAGCCGATTTGTAAGGATCAAGATAAATATAATTAAATGCCGGTCTTAAAGGATCTTTTGTTACTAATTTAGTGATATTTAGATGTTCCTTTATAATCCACATATCAAAGGAGCAAACAATATTTTCGCGCTCTTCTATTTTGGTAAACCTTGTTTTATTGGCTTGTTTGGTGCTTATCAGCTTTTCAAATTGCCAAACAAGATTAAAAACCTGATCCACTGGAAAGGAACATTTAAAGCTGTTTATTTGTACAGTCCTAAAATCCGTTATATTTAGTTTGGCATCAACGCAAAGATATTTTATATTTATCTCGTTCCCGTTGGCATCTTTCAGTTTTGCAAGCTCCGCGGCGGTATAGGTGCCGGGAGCTATTTCTATTTCATTTGTAAAAACGTCGTTTGCTATTTTAACCAATTCGGCCAAAATGAGGCCGTTAAATTCTTTTTCATTCATAACATTAAATAGTTAGATATTTTACACCAAAGTAAAAGCCTAAAGCAAGGCAAAAAAGCAAGTAAATAGGAAGCAGCCAAAGACCGCCAAACACGCTAAAGCAGATTAATAAAACTACTATTAGCCAAATAATTACGCCCACCATGTTAGAAAGTAGGGTTTTCAAGCTCTTGCAAAAAATCTTCCTCCGTTATACTCTCACATATATTTGAGCCATCAACATAAACACTAAATCCGGTTGCGGTACGGAATACTTCTAATTTGTGCGTTTCTCCGTTTGGGGATTCTATTATATAAGTAGTCATAATATAAAAGTTTAAAGGAATGCCGGAAAACCGTCCGGCGCGGTGGAATATTTGTATTATTCGTTTATGTTATGCAAATTACATTTCCAAACGTGTTTAGGAAATGAACCGTCTTTGTTAAGGCTAACAATAGATGTATTATCCCCGTTATCCTTTATTACATAAACTATAAGTTTTCTAAATCCGTATAATCCAATATGATATAATATCTTTTTCTCCATAAATTTAAAATTTGTCTGATTGATCATTTTTATTTATGAAGTCTTTTAATTTCTTGGGATCGGTGCCGGAGATGAACACCACGGCACCGAATAAAAGCAGCATTAAACAAAACATATTCTAACTATTTAGCATTATAATAAATGTTTGGTTCTGATGTTACGTTATATATATAGCTTCCACAACGCACCAGCAGCGCGGCAACGCCGTAATACTGTTTTTTCATTCCTCTAATACTGCCGGATTTATGAAAGTTCGGGAAACGGGATATATTCACCCGTTTTCCTTCTTCTTTTGTTATTCTACGTACTTTCATAAGGCTATTTCATTTTAAAAGTTATGCCAACAGGTAACAAAGAACGGTTAACACTGGAAACGAATTTATTAAAATCGTTCTCCGTTACTTTTGTTTCGTGGTCTCTCCAATTAAAAACAAGCTCGTTACTATGATCGTAATATATTACATTACTAACTGATAACCCGGCATCAAGAACGGCCAACATAACCCGCTTTTCATTTTCGGCCTTTTCTTGTTTCTTTTCACAGTTGTTAATTATTTCAGCGCGTTTTTTCTCGTATGCTTTGCGCTTTTCTTCGTCTTTTCGCGCTTGTACAGCTTCAGGACGATAATAACCATCGTTTATTCTGTTAGTTATAGTTGTACGTTCTTCGTCCGTCAATTTCAAAGTAAAACGTTCGTTTTCCGGCTTATATGGGTTTTCCCATGTTTGCCCGGTTAACTCTTCCAGCTTTTTTAAAGCCTCGTTAGATTCTCTTTTCCAGCGTTCAACGATACCAAGCGTATAAAGAAGGTATTTAAAGTATTGTTTATCTTCTGCCTGATAAAGCAAATTATATTCTGTTTCCGTGATACGCAAATAGTTAATTGCAGTTTCTTTGCTGCTGTTCGTAATATGGTAAAACCCGTTTTCAACTGGGTACATTGGCGCGCCGTAATGATTAGACAAATGAAGATCAACGAACATTTTAAACTGTGGGAAACGCTTTAGTATTTCTTCATGGCAGCAACCACCAGCACACCAAACGAAACGCCCGTTTTTGCGTTGTTCGTAAATATCCGCCGTTATACTCCAATCGCATATATTATTTTTGCAATCATCAGCCAGTAATATTTTAACATCGATTTTAAAGGTTGTCCCGGCTTGAATATATCTTTTTGATACTGTGTAAAAAAGTCTATTTGTAGTAGTCATAATACAAAGTTTTAAAGGGTGAATAATGAAAAGTAAGAAGTAACCCGGAGCCATGACAGCCCCGGAAATAATTACTATTTATTGTTTGCAAGGTATTCCACGCATCCAATAATGTATATTGCATGTTCTTTGGCTGCTTGTTCTTTTTCTTGCTTGGTTGCGGTCTTATGATCCTGATCGGAAAGCATTTTAGCCGCCATCCGGACGATCTTTTTCATAGTGGAACAGTTTGCAAGATATTCAACGGAAGGAGTTAAACCGCGGTTTACTTTTTTCAAAAGTGCATTTTGCAGCCATTCAGTAAGCGCGTAAATATCGCGAGAATTGCGAATGTAGATAATTAGCAAATTTGTATTCATAACGCAAAATTTAAAGGGTGAAACTTGGTTTGTCTTTGTTTTTCCCTTAACTTTGCGTTGTCACTGTGGTAGGTGATCCGATAAACGCAAAGTTTAAAGGGAGGCCGGGAAGAGTCGCCAAACTCGACCCGGTTTTTTATTAGTATGAAATCTTTTGAATACGATCAAAAGGAATTAACAACGCTATATGTTTATCTTGATAGTGAATCAATTCAAAACTATTTGCCGTTGATAGTCTTATAATAGCGGCTTTTTTCGCTGTTTCTTGAAATACATCAAAATGAACCTTCAAACGGTTGCAACAGTTTGTGCCCTCTGGGGCTACATGTACAGCGTTTAGCGTTACATTTTTGTTTTGTAAGTTTAGTAATACTTCCATGATCTTATATTTTAAATTAAACATTCAACCAAGAAGGAAGTAAAAGCGGGATTTGTGGTAGGTGATCCGATCTTTTATCTCCTTTTCTGTATTACAAAGATACGAATAATATTTGTAATACAAAACAAAATGTACTTTTATTTTTAAGAAAATGTCCTGTTTTTGCATTTATTAATATTTATATAAATAACTAATAATCAATATATTACACAATGATGCAAATGTAAATATAAAGCATTTATGAAGTAATGAAATATTTGTAATGTGCAGGCTTTAAATATGCTTATTTGCTTTATTTGTAGCCTTTGTTTAACTTTGTAGCAAGTTACAGAGCGCGAGACGCCAATATAATGAACTCTTTTATATCGTTTTATATGGTGTACAGTAAGCGCGTAACAGATTTACAGCAAATTTATCAATTAACCCCGGATGATGTTTTCTTTTGTATGCTTGTTGCATCCGGCGCCAGTCGTGGCGAAGCATACGCAACTATATTTAGACCACGATCAACCAAAATAGAAACGGCGCAACGCGGAGCCGCCCAGCTTGCAAAGGATAAACCCGGCATTAATAAATTGATACGGTCTTTTGAAGATAACCGCGCCGCCTTCCTTCCTGACAATGATAGCCCCAAAAGCAAGAAGAAAAAGAAAAACACAGAAGCAGAAGAGGAAGAAAAAGCCGGGAATGTTGTACAATACCGGGATAAAGACGCGGTTTTATCAGGTCTCGAACAAACTTTGCCTTATTTGAGGGGGAAAGATCGTGCGGATGTATTAATGAAAATTGCCGATCTCCAGCAAATGAAGAAGGACGAAAATACAGAAGAAGAGGAAACAGTACATTATTATCTGCCTTTGCAGTGTTATAGATGCAGCCTTTTTATAGCTGATCGAGCAAAGCGGAAAGCAGAAGAAGCGGAAAAGCCGGATTATATTTAATATTATAGGTATAATATAAAGATAATCAAGACAAAACGCGGCTTTTCTCCTTCTTTGCCGGTTAACTGGATAATGAAAGCAGGGAGGGCACCCCCCCGGCTACCCAAGACACCAAGCATGTTTCAATCCCGGTCAAGATTTTTATTTTTTTTCTTTTTTGGAGCCAATAATGGATGTTTTTAAGGCTTTTCCAATGATAAATTACAAAAGTGAATGTCCGATGTATAGTTTTACTTCTGAAAATGTATAGTATATGTATAGTTTACTTCATAACTATACATGTGTAAATCATTCATTATTAGGTCAATGGAAATTTAATGTATAGTATGTATAGTTTATATGTAAATTGCGTATGGAAAAAAATATATAATATATGGTTTGCATAAAAAACTATACATACTATGCACTATTTTTCCATTGATTTGTATTTCAATATGTTATATATGTATAGTTGCCTTTAAAACCCTACATAAACCATACATATCAGAGAGAATGTTTCATCTGTATTTTCTATTGAAATAGAGCCGTTTTCCTTTGTTTATCAATATTTTGCGATTATTGATATTGAATGATGAAACCAATAAAAATATGACAAAAAAGACTTCAAAAAAGCGTATTTATTCTATATTTAAGTAGAAAATAATAGCTTTTATGCGGTAATTATGTAGAAAATAAGCTATATTTGTGGCATAAAAACACTTGAAAAATAGTATAAAAACAGTAGAAATGCTTTGTTTTCGGGTATAAAAATGATGATATGAATAAGTTTGAGTCTATATTGTTTGATTATGGGCGATACGTTTTTGTTTCTGTGTTCAGAAAAGCGCAGGAAGAGGAAAGATATGAAGATTGTGCGGTGATGCGAGATATTATGCAAAAATATCATATACCTTGTGACACGTCTTTAGAGGATTGGCGTGCTGATTTGTGGCGATGCGGATATTTAGGTGATGTTGCCATAAATAACTTGTCAGCATATATGGTTGAGGCTTTAACTCGTGCCGGATATTCAAATTCATAGATTGTACATGGAGAAGGGAAAGTATAGGAAGTTGTTGAATGAGGTCTTTGGACTTATGAAAGGCGAGAAACTGGATGCTGCCTTACAAGAGTCCAAGAGTGCAGCTCGTGTTGATGCTGTGCAGGACTTAATGCGTGCAGCCATTATACGATCTTCGATTTGTAAATTCAATGGTACGCCTTACTATTTCAGTGGCCGGATATATGAAGAGATGGCATGGGATGATTTTGGCAACCTGATATATGACTTGATGCGTAAATGCAAGATGCCCAATGGCGATTATTCTCGCGTGGAAGGCGTATTGAAAGTCTGTAAGCGTGTAGTGGCAGGAAAAGCCTTGAAACCTGATAATGCTATTGTGGTATTTAACAATTGCGTGTTTGATATGAGTGCTCGCCGTGCGCATTCTTTCAACCGCCGTTGGGTACAGACCACATGCGTTCCCTATGACTACAAGCCGGAAGAACATGTCTTTCTTTGGAGAATGTTTTTGGATGAAGTTTTGCCGGACAAAAACATGCAAAAAGTTTTGCAGGAATTTCTTGGAAGTATTTTCGTTGACCGGCGTGTGGCGAAAATGGAAACAATGCTTGTTCTTCGTGGCTCCGGTTCCAATGGAAAAAGTGTGGTTTTTGAAACAATCATGGGCATACTTGGCCGGGAGAATGTCAGCAATTTCGGTATAGGTGCATTGATTACTGGAAATGAAAGAAAAAAGAATATCGCTTTCATCAATGGCAAGCGGTTGAACTACTGTTCTGAAATACAAGCGTTAGAGTTTGGTAAGGATAGTGACACGTTGAAAAGTCTTATTAGTGGTGAGCCTACCGAAGCCCGGCCTATTTATGGTGACAACTTTACTGCTTACAATATTCCCTTGTTGATGGCAAATGCCAACCAAATGCCATATTTGAAAGATTGGAGCTATGGAATGAGACGGCGTATTTGCATTATTCCTTTTGAAGTGGAGATACCCAAAGCCCGGCAGAAAAAAGAACTGTCACGGGATTTGGAAGCCGAATACCCGGCTATATTCAACTGGATATTGGAAGGTCGTGACCGTTTTATCGCCAATGGTTATAAGTTGACGGACAGTAAGGAACTTGAAAATGTCATGGATGAATATCAGTCGGAAAGTAGTACCGTAATGAAGTTCATGTATCAAATGAACTATCTGTGCCGATATGAGGAAATTGCCGATATTGAACCCAAATGGATGTCTTCGGCCATTCTGTACCGGAAATACTGCAAATGGTGTAAGGACAATAATGCCAAAGAAGAGAATGTGACAGTATTCGGACGTATTCTTTCGGAAGCCGGTTATCGCAAAAAAAGAACCCCGAACGGTCAGGTATATGGCTTATATGGAACAGCCTTGACGGAAAAACTCTATTATGAGAAACGGGAAGACCTACGGGGCAACTATAAGCAAAGGATCGCCAAACCGGTTTACAAAGATGGCAAACGATATGCCTATACCCATGAAGGACTTGCGGCCTGCTTGTCATTAAGCATTTATCAAGTCCAGCGTTTGTTCCGGGAGAAGAAACTGGAAGGGACGTACCACATGGAGAAAAGAACAACAGTTTTTGACTTGGACGCTGTGGAGAAGATTATCAAACAATTAAAAATAAGAACCAAATAGTATGATCGCACCGGATGAATTTGCAGAGATTATTGAAAGAATTGATAACCTGCGGGGAGCATTGGAAATTCCTATGCCAGTTGAATTTCATATAAATCAAATGAAGCGTGAATTAAAAGAAGTATCGGACAAATTAAAACGGATTTACGTTGAGGAAGAAGATGAAAATCCGTGGGAGGAATAAGAATGGCAGTAAAATTTAGACATAAGGAAACGGGACTGTTCTTTTGCAGGGCAAAGGGATTATCACCTTCAATAAAAATGTATAACGAATTAGGAGAAGAAGCTATTTTCAGGAAAAGAAATCTTTCCAAGAGAGGAAGAATTTATGAGACGGCTACTGAAAATCAAAAAAGACTGTGGATTGGAGAAAAACATGCGGATGAATTTGAAATTGTAGATGTTTGATTATGAGTAGAAATTGGAAGGAAAAGGCTGCATATAGATATGTGCATTTGGGCATTCCAATTCCGACACATCTGTTTTGCATAAGGAAAAAATGGTGGAGGTATAACTTTGATATTGGAAAAATGCGCTATAAAAGGAAACAATATATTGAGAAACAATTAAATAAAGACATGTATGGGCAAAAAAACAAACGGTATTCAGGTAGGTAACTTTATTGTTACGAGAGATAATGGTAGTGAACATGACTGGATCAGCATTAAGGCAGTGTCAGGTTTTTGGAGTATGCGTTTTCGGGATGACAACGGAATGTTCTCTCGGATTCGGGAGTTAGCCAACAATAAGGAACTTCGAGAATATTTAGAAACATGGATCAAAGTATGTTTCCTTATCAGTAATGCAACTCCCGATGTTAAGTTTATGGAAGAATTTTTTAAAAGCTATTCTGATCTTACCGAACGGCTACGAAGCTTGCAGCAACCGGTATCACCGGAAGATGATGCCAAGATACTGGAAGAAGAAAGAAGCATGAATAGTATCAAGGAAGGTATTAAGGAGGAACGTAAAAATGAGGATACCGACTGATAAGGAAATTGAAGAGGCCAAAGAATATCTCCGTCAACGTCTGGATGCGGAGCTGTCCATGCGCACTAATCTTCAAATTGTGATGATCGAGGCGGCAAAACAAATTATAGATATTTCATACCGGTACAAGATCAGCCCTGAATTATTCCGTTTTGCAGCAAACAGACAGTTGCAGGAGGAAGTGGATGCCATAATTTTATCCCTTCTTGAAATAATTGAAGACTATACTTATACTTTGGCAGTAGCGACACATGAGGACAATAAGGATGTAATCATAACATATATAACGCGAGAATCATACGGCAAAACCTTCACACAACGCGCAAGAGAATATGTTGACCGGTTTTCAAAGGAGGTTGAAACGGCCATTGCCGCTGGATTACTACTGAACCTTTCCAAAGACAAACTACTTTCATCTATCAGGCAGTCGGTAAAAACGCCATTGCTTAATGAGCATATACAGAGAGCTATTTCAAAGGGTTATTCTATTATTTCAAGAATCGGTGTTCAGGAGTCTTTTGGAGTAGGACGTACTGTAAGCTCTTGGACTGCACTGTCAGATTTGACGGAGTATGCTGTGGCAGAGGGTTGGATGAAGCATTGGGAATTGCAAGCTAAAGCCAGTGGAGCCATAGGGTTCTTTGTCATGCGTGGCAGCTCCTATCCTTGTAACATTTGTGACGATGAAGTCGGATTTCATGTGGAATGGGACAAATTACCACCGTATCACGGCCATTGTAAATGCTTTGCTGTTCCCGTATCAGCAATATAATTATTTAATAGGTTAAATATCAGAATTATTATGTTTGGAATATCATTAATCAGCACAAAGAAACTCAATCATCTTGCATCAGAATGCAGCAAACTGGCTATTGCCAATGTTGAACTTTCAAAACAAAATGCGACACAATCCAAAACTATTATGGAACTTACTGGAGAAGTCCGGGTGCTAAACTCTAAAATCCTTCTGAATGAAAGTATCAATGATGATCTGCAAAAGAAGCTTAACCGGAAATATCCTCGAAAGCCTTATAATAAAAAATTGTATCGAAAGTAGTGTCATATTCAATTCATTCATTACATTTGCAATGTAGAAGTTGACTTGTTATAACACAAGCTTATCAACCAAGTTGTTGAAAAAGTAAAGCCTCTGTCTATTTTATGTAGGCAGAGGCGGCTTTTTCCGATGTATAGTTACATTGGATTCGGAGCGCGGAGTACGAGATTGCTTTCGCGCTCCGCGTTTTGGTACAGATCATTTTGCATTACCCTCTTTACTTTCATTTTTCTTGATTTTCAGTTGATATAGCAAGTCAGCTTGTTGCTGTTCCTTATATTCACGCATGATACGATCCCATTCATTGTTTTTCCCATAACCGGATTCTTCCGAACCGGTTTCTTTTGATAAAATACCGGCACCGACTAATTGTACCAAGTTCGATACCAATTCGGCTGCATTTTGGTGGACGTATGGAACCGCCCACGAAAAGATTTTCAAATTGAGGAATTTGGTAAGTTGGCCTTTTTCTGTTCCATATCCGTGCAGGAACAGCCGTTTCATTTTGTCTATTGATTCGTCAAATTCCTTGCAGTCAATCATGGCTTTTTCCAAAGATGGTGAATAGATCAGCTTGATAGCAACACCCGGCAAATCTCCTGACTTTACTTCGGGAGGCATGACAACAAAACTCCCCATAAAAATCATTTTAAGTAATGTATTAATTTGAAGTTCAAATGATTGTGATGCTTCGGGACGATTCATAAAGCCTGCATCATCATCCTTCCCCATAGTGATAGCTTTTACCGCACCATACATATCTCCCTGAATCTCAACATCTTCACCTTTAAGTAACATGATTGGAAATGCGTATGCCATATTGTTTTGACACAAATGGGAAATAGCCAGTTCGTACTTGTCGATATTATCTTGTGAAAAGCTCCAGCAGGCACCGTGTTTGTCCCGATAATATACAACCGGACATTCGGTAAATCCATGATCGTGTTCTTCCACTAATGTATATCCTTCAATACCGAAATACTGTTTCACTTTGTTTATTACTCCGGCTATTCCCCTTTTATCTTGACGGTAACGGTACATTTTTTTATTGTCCCACACTTCTACCCAAGAAATGAGTTCCTTTCCCTCTTCGTCATAGTCGCTGTATCGTCGGGCAAACAGTGTCATTTGACCGGTTATGGAATCGTAGTGAGGATAAAGAGTGTCACCATCAAAATAGGAGAGATTCTTGGTGAACACCTTGCCTTCATTCATATAGAATACGATTGCTGCATCTCCCGTTATTTTTACACTTTTGGCATATTCGTAAAATGCAATCTCCATATTCTTATCCAGCCACCCTTTTTGAAATTCGAGAAATATTTCCCGTGAACTTTCATCAACTTTGGTATCGGTCAGCTCATGATGAATGTCATTGCCACATAGATGTACAAGTTGTTGGATAGTGATTATCATCTGAAAGGGAAAAGAAGCACGGAATACTTTCTCCTGGAAGAACCGTTTCTTCTCTTCGTCATATTTCAGTCTGTCCGGGTAAAACAATTCCGAATTGATCTTGTGCCCTGAAGGATAAAACTCACGGATAAAATCAGCCTGCGAAATGAGCTGCCATGTCAGCCTATCACTGTTGTTTGTGAACGATGCGTTTCTTAAATCGCTCGTAATCCTGCCTTGCAAGTAACCTTCGGGAGTAACCCTTGCAAAAGGCTTTTTTGTAAGAATCTCTGCTATCATATTAATCCTAAACCTTTTATGTGTTTGCGTTTATGTTTAATTTCAAAAATCATTCGCATAAGCAATGCTTCTATGAAGTCGGGAGAATGGCCTACTAATTTTTTCATTATAATCTTCTTGATAATAGTCCAGCCTTTCTCTTCACTGTCTTCATCCTTTCGTATCGCTTTCCTTTCCTTGTCGAGAATCTGTCTAAGGGGAACTTTCTCAAACCCTTTGCCGGAGAACTTGCGTTCAAGAAGAGTCGGTTCAATGGAAATCTCCCGGTTGATAATTTTTTGTGCGAACAGATATGCCGCTTGTGATTTTAAATTCGTATAGATGTATTTGAATTTCTCTTCCACGGCTTCTTTGTTATTGAATGGGATTGCATTCGGGAAAAAACCTTTGAATATTTGTCCGAGTCCGTTAAGGTCATAGGTGAAGCATTCTTCCCTTACATGCCATTCTTCCAGCACCGCTTTTACGGTATCGACTGTTTTCTTGCTGTCAAGTTTGCAAACAAATATGTCTCTTATATGCCATCCTTCCCACAGCCACATGACAAGACTGTCGCCACCCTCAAATGCCGCATCACACGATACCCGGCGTATTCCATCACCTATCTGCATGGAATTGCGGTATAAGGCTTCCATGTGAGTCAGCTTTATTATATCATCTCCGGCAGCTTTGTATTTCCAGTTACCGTCAAGATCGCGTGCGCGTTGTTCGTCTGACTGGTTGACAAGGTTAGCCAAATAAGTCGGATCAGAAGACATCAGTTTTACATTATCGGAAAGTTTTGCTTCAATAAAAGTAACTGACTTGATAAACAGTTCTTGTGGTGTACCATATTGCTCATACTCCGGCTTCCAGTAGGCGTGTATAATATCCTTGCATTGCTCATATACTTCCTCACGGGTATTTCCCCAATATATACCTGAAACATTGTCCCCGTCCATAAAGCAATATCGGACTCTGCCATCACGTTCCGGGATTGGAAGACCGTCTTCTCCGATCCACCAGTCAATGAATTTTGCAACCCAGCTGTCAGGATCAGGGTTACATGTTCCAATAAAGCGGTTACGGATATGAAAGGCGTTACGGTTACAAGTGATAAGGTATTTGAATTTGAGATATTCCATGTGGGTTATTTCATCCACACCTATATATGCGAACTGTTTACCTTGAAAACGCTTTTTGAAATCGTCAAGTGTGTCAGCATGATAGCTGAATTTTAAAAATCCACCTTTATAGAAATTCCAACGCATGTCGTTTTTGGACTTGTTGTATTCCCCAAAATCATCATATAAGGTGGATGATGTTTCTACCATATCAGAGAGATCGTCTATCTCATGCCGGAGAAGAACAGAACGGAAGTTTTTATTTTTTATATCTTTCAATGTTTCCATAAGAAGAGTAAAAGTTTTACTTCCCCCACGGCATCCCCCACAGATGGTAATATCAGCCGGGGTGGAGAGCATGTTTTCCTGCCCTCCACCTTGTGCGATTATCTTATTCGGATTAGGAATTTTCCTATCCGCGTCCCTTAACATTTGGATATATTCATAATCAAGCACCAAACTGGCATTAACCGTTTTTATTCCACTATATTTCTCCATAAAAAGAAAACCGATCCTCACATTACACATGTGGAGACCGGCCTATAAGCTCTGATTCTAATATTACAGTACAAAAATACGCATAAAGAGTATTATTTTCTACATTTTAATAGAAAATAATATCAAAAATGTTTTGAGAAAAGAAATCCAGTACATATATTTGCAACGAAAACATGGAGTATGATAAAAGTTAGTGCGGATAAAGATGCAGATCAAAGGGAAATATACAACAAGATAGTTTTATGTCCGATATGCGGTCAGAAACTAACTGATATAAGCTATGTCAATGGTGTTGTTATATTGAGAGTGAAGTGTCGTAGATGCAAGAGCTACATAAATGTGGATATTGTAGGTACAAAGTAGTTTTCAGGATAATATCGCGGAGTGGAGCAGCTGGTAGCTCGTTGGGATCATAGCCCAAAGGTCATTCGTTCGAGTCGAATCTCCGCAACAATAGTTGGAGTTGCTGCATTGTTTCTCCCTTCGATGCGGCGTATGGGGATAAAGGGAGAATATGGAAAGATGGCAGACGTGGTGTATGCGCCGGACTGAAAATCCGGTTAAGGTGATTCGATTTCATCTCTTTCCACAAAACCTATACGGTGTGGTTCGATTCCCACAGGTACGCCATAATGGGGGTATCGCAGGTCAGGTGAGTATAGGTATATTGTCCGGTTAGCTCAATAGGTAGAGCAATACACTGTTAATGTAAAGGTTGGTAGTTCGATTCTATCACCGGGCGCAATGAAGCGGAGATAGTTCAGTTGGAAGAACGTCAGATTCCAAACCTGATTGTCGGGGGTTCGAGTCCTTCTCTTCGCGCATATTGAGATATGGTGTAATGGCAACACAGCAGATTTTGGTTCTGCTATTCAAGGTTCAAATCCTTGTATCTCAACAAATGGCGTATTCGACTAACGGTTAGGTCGTCACCTTTTCACGGTGGAAACCAGAGTTCGATTCTCTGATACGCTACACAAAATGAATAACGTCCGAAGTACAAGGGAAATGCGGTGGTTTCACAGAGATGTCTTGTAGGCCGCATATTGGAAGTATGGGTGAGTGAACGATACCACCTCTTTGCTAAAGAGGCAAGCTGAAAGGCTTCGGAGGTTTGAATCCTTCTACTTCCGCAAAACGGGTAGTTACCGAAGTGGCAAACGGGATAGACTGTAAATCTATTGGCTTTCGTCTTCATTGGTTCGAGTCCAATACTGCCCACTATTAAATGAAAAATAAGACCAAAGAGTCAGATTGATGCAAAAAGCATTGTCTGACTCTTTTTTTATTCAACATAAACACAAAATAAACACGATGGAACAAGAAAAAATCTTATCCACATTAAGCGAGAAACTTGGAGAAACCAGTTTTTCACCGCAGACATTACAGACGTATATAGAACTTAATCCCATAGCCGAAGGTTCGGAGCCTGACGAGGCTTATTGGAACAAAGCAGTGGGTTTTCTGAAAGGGATGCAAGGGCAATACAACCACGATGTCGCAACCAAAGTTGAGGACTTTAAGAAAAACTATAAGCCCCAACCGACTCCCCCGACACCTCCAACTCCACCGGTACCACCGAAAAACGATGATGAACTGGAGAAGAAGCTGAAAGAATTAGAAGCACGTTTAGATGCAGAAGACAGCAAAAAGGTTCAAGCTGACCTGCTAAAGAAAGTTACGGCTGCAATGAAGGCCAAGCAAGCGAATGATGATTATGTGTTGAGCAAGACCTTACAAGGGGTAACTTTCGATACCAAGAAAACTGTGGATGAACTGGTTACTGAATTTCTGCCGAAATATGATGCAGAATATAAAGCGTGCAGGGGATATGGCACTGCCCCAAGAACTTCTGACGGTTCAGGTGGAACACAACACAATGCAGCCAGCAGATACTTTGAACGTAAAGGCAAGAAGGAAGGCTGGAAGAAGAATTGAAATTATTAACTCTAAAACAGTAAATGTATGGGAACAATGGGTAACACGTTTGATGTGAACACTGTGAAATACGGACATGCCCGTAAAGTGTGGCGTGAAATCCGTCACCGTTATCCGGGCGGTGGTATGGTGAGTAACATTTCCGATTGGGTTGCGGTTGGCAAGATTCCTGCCGGTACAGCAGTGAAGTTTGATCTTTCAGGCAAGACTTTTAAAGCCTATACGGACGAACAGATTAAGGCGGCTGAATCAGATATTACCACTCTTGGTATTAATGGCTATTTGCAAGAAGATGTTCTTGTAGCCAGTGAAAACACGAAGGCCAGTGGGACAGTAGTCTATGCCGGAGAGATTTATCAGTACATGTTTGACGAAAAAGTGGTTGCTATCCTGCAAAAGATTACTACACTTCCTCAAATTGTATGGGTGCAGTAGAAGAATTTGAAAATAACATTTAAAACACGACAATTGTATGAATACACTTCCTATTGATTTGTACAAGGTTATCGAATATGGGCTTGGTGGGGACACTTGGCAAGAATTTATTGACCGTTACAAGGAGAAGTATGACCTTCTCCAAATTGATGGTTTTGAATTTGAAGCAACCAAGTTGGATTATACTTTCTCCCAGCTTATTACGAGCCTCGGCGTTAAAACGCTGCCAGCTTACGTTGATCCGGAAAGTCCGGGCTATGAAGCTGCATTGGGAGAACTCGAAGGACGGACGGGTAACATCCCGACTCAAAAGAAGTTCTATCGTTTGAACCGTGTGACTGTAAGACAACAATTACAACTGTTGCAACGGGTAGGCATGTCCGCATTGACGGAAGAGATGCAGAATGTATTCTTGGGCTTGCTTGATGAAAGTGCTGACGGTCTTATCGGATCGTATTACAATGCGCTTACTCACCAGCGAATGAGAATTGTTTCCACGGGTAAGTTCACTATTGATACTGATAACAACCCACGTGGCTTGAAAGGTATCACTATTGATTTTAATATCCCTGAAAACCATTATCAAGTATTGACCGGTACAAGCCGTTGGTGGATTAAGGATGAACATATTCCGGCAAATCAAGGCTCTGCCTCTGATCCGATTATGGATATAAAGAACAGAGTGAAAGAGATTCGCCGTAAATATCATTATTTAGGCAAGATTAGGATGGAACTGGCGCAGGACTTGTGGGATGATTTAATGACTCATACCGCAGTTCTTAAACGTATCGGTCATTCCCTCTATCCGACTGTTACGGATGATAGTACAGTTATTGCCAATGCACAGAATGAAGATGAAGACCGGCTGAAAGCCATTTTCAAGAAATTGGTTAAGGTGGATGAAATCGTACCACGTGACAGCTATGCTTTTGTTGATAAACCCGGTAAGGATACGGACGGACAGCCTGATCTTATCACTGAACAAGTGGAAAATTTCAAGGCTACCAACATTGCATTCATACCGGTAGGTCAGATCGGTACCATTCAAGGTGTGGAACCTTTGACTTTGGGTTACGAGGCTAACAAGGTTGCTTCTTATGACGGTGGACGTTTGAAACTGACACAGAGAGCCAATCCTGAAACTCATTCAATTTATATTGAAAGTGAAGCTGCCCAAATGTGTGTACCGAGAATGCCGCAGTATATGTTTATCTCTACTGTGACCGTGTAAGTCTTAACTTCATGCAAGAATGAGTGAGGAACTTTTTCATACGGAAGATATGACCATTGAGGACTTTTTGAGTGGCGCAACCGCTTATGAAATAGCGGATAACGCCCTCAAAAGGGTTCTTGTCAAGCGGAAAATCGCTTTTGGAACAATGGTAAGTGAACTGACTGAAAGACAGCTTGATCTTGCCACTGCCGATATTTACATGTGGTGTGCAAGCACTCCAAGCAGTAAGAATGATACCGAAGACAGTGACGGGGGATGGAAGCATAAGGAAGGGGGTTGGCAGACCAGCGCATACGACAAGCGACAACTACGTGAAATGGCGAAAGAACTGTATGAAAAATGGGATGAAGAAGTTGTAAAGGGTAGTAAAATCAGAATTGTCAATTTTTGAGTATGAAAGTGAACAATCCACGGCATCCGCACAAATGTACTGTTTACCGAATTATAGGTGAGGATTCTTTCAGTGATGGTAAGAAAGTGATCTTGTATGAAGGTATATGCCGAAAGGAAGGTAGTACAAATTTGAGAACATTCAAAACTGATAATGTGATAAAAAGCGATTATCTGTTGAGCCTTCCCGAAATTGTTGAAGGGATATTGGCCGGTGATTTGATAGATGTTACGGACAGACAAGGCACTTTCACTCAATGTATGGTTACTGATAGCTATGCTGGAAATTTGGGAACAACTGTGTATTTCAATCTTGCAAAGAATTAACCTATGGATAACCGGAGTAATGACATATTGTTTGACGAAGGAATGAAAAAAGCAAAGGAACTTGTTTCAGGATATATCTTTGATGTCTTGATTAAATGTTGTGAAGACCTTATCCAAGATGCACTTGATAATAAGTCTGGCTTTCGGAATCTTACGGGTAATACAATAACCAGTTATGCGTGCGGATTATTCATGGACGGTAGATTTTCCTATTTCGTTTGTAGTGGTGATTCAATGAAACAGCCGGTGAGAGTGAAGCTGACTAAAGGTGAAACATTTGTAGGTGTCAGTTATGATAATCAGAGCAGACGTTTTACCGGAACGGTGGAAACTGATAAGGGGTATGGTGAAGCATTCTCCTTTGATTTCTTGAAAAAATATAAGTCAGAATCACGTAAAGGGTTTGAGATAGTAATGTGTACGGGTACTGAATATTCAACCTATTTGGAGAATGTGTTGAATGCAGATGTTCTGACCGGAACATTTCAAAGGGCACAAAACACATTGTTCAAGAACTTTAAACCAATGAGATAATGGGACGGATAGTTTATAGACGTATGGATATATTAAAACAAATCGCTGATGCAGTAACCGGCATTAGTGAAAAAGTTTTTATAACAGATCGTCCGGCTGCTGAACAAAAGGCAATGAAGGACTTTGTTGTTATCCGGCTGCCACAAACTATCCAAGATAAAGGAAGTACCTACCAAGACACTTACTGTCAGATAAACGTCTTTGCGCATGATCGCTCAAACGGTATTGAGAATACAGTCCGTTTGGATGAAATGCAAATGGAAGTGGTTTCAAAATTTCCAATAGTGACGGAATTGTTTTCAGCTGTAAGTCCACGATTACTTCCCGGAGGAAATGACGGACTCGGTTTTCATTCTTTAATTATACAAGCGAAGCTAATAATAAACAAATGACACAAACTTAAAAAAATACGATTATGGCAGAGATTTCTATTACTACCAAACTGGAAGAGTTAAAGGTGCTCTTTAATCAAATGAAGGAGGTTTATTATGTGTCCAAAGTCAATAGTGACCTCGCAACTTTAGCGGCTTTTGATATGGAGCTACCGGTACTCTCTGATGGAGTTACATTTGATACCGGAGCTGCCGATGTTTCCAAGATCAAGTTGACAACCGGTGCCACTTGGACTTCCGTTGCTAATGCCGGAGATTCCGATATTCAGTTTCAAGTACCTTCCGTGGCAGGAAAAATCAATGACTTGTTACTGAACAAGAAAGCGGAAACAGTGACTATGACTACTACGATTGATGGTGAGACTTATGAAGGTGAAGGTTACAATATTGAACCGAAGAAAGTAACCGGAGGACTCTTCATGCGTAGTGAAGACCGTCAAACAGCCTTGTTCTTACCGAATATCGAGGGGTATAGCAACCTCGTCAGCGAGCAGGACAAGCCGGGGTACTTTAATGTATCTGTTTCTCCGTTGAATGATGCTAAGGGGGCCTCTATTTACATTTTACGTAAAAAAGCATCCGACTAAAAAGTTTAGGATATAACACTTTGCAAAATTCATATCAGCGAAAAGGTGGTGAGCTACTTGATACCGGCCACCACCTTTTTTTTCGTATAAAACACAATAAAGTATGACAAAAGAAAACAATATAACACTTCCTAAATCGGAGGATGAAAAATTATTGAATGATGTGATGGAAGACAGTGTGGATTATGTGGAAGTCCGAGGAAAGAAATATGGCATTTCGTGGCTGAAAAGAGGGACTATACGCAAATTCACCAGTACGATGCAGAAATCAGGGAATGATGATAAGATCAGCTGCCAATGTGCAGCCGCTATCATTTTGAATGGATATTGGAAAATCAAGTTCCTCTATCCCTTTTTGTGGCGTTGGTTCTTTTATATCAAACAATATGGAGATCATGAGCTGATGAAGGTTATAGCTGTCGGCAAAAAAAAAATTCCAGTGGAAGACTACTTGACAGCTACCATATATCTGACCGCGATGAAGGACACGATGATGACAATGACAAAAGAGGAAGCAGAGCATATCCTTCACGAACCAGCTACGGACAAACGTGGGAAATAGGCAAGTCCTATCCGTGGTTGACAGAGCCTTTGAGACTATTTGGGATTCCAATAAGTAAACCTTTGTTTGGTATTTATTGGGTACTTACAAATGCACAAATTGAATTGTTGGCAATGGATGTGTCTATTGTGGTTACAGATTGTGACAAAGACAGCAAGGGAAAGAAACACGATACAAAAAACTTCAAATCCCCTTCCGTAAGTGATATAGAGGATGCTGCCAAACGCTGGAAAGACAAGTATGGCAATGGAGAAACAGCAATTAATATCAATGATTATAAGTAATACAAACACAATAATATATGGCTGATCTTGGAAACCTTTACTTCGATATTTTATTCCGTGATAAGACAGCGGAACAACGTAAAAAATTGAAAGCGGAAATCACCAAAGACTTGCAGGCAAAACTTGATGTGGGTTTTGACAAGAAGAAGTTGGTTGGTGATATGAAGACTTTGCTTCAAAGTGAGAAGTTTAAGATCAATGTGGTAGTGGATAAGGCCAGTACCACACAAGCTGTTCGTGCCGCCTTGCAAGCCGCCGGGTTGAATACAAACTTTACAGCAAGTGATTTACGCGCCGCCAAAGCCGCAGCCATTCAAACCAAAGCGGAAGCTTCTGCCGCAGCCGCACGTGAGCTTGCGCGACAAAGAGCCGCCCGTGCCGCCAAAGCGGAACTGGATTTGGCTAATGCCCGTGAGAGATCAGCCAATGCAGCAAGACGGCACATGACAGCCACTCTCAATATGAATGGAGCAATGAACAGTCAATTGAGTATTGTCGGACAATTAAGAAATGAATTTTTGGGGCTATACTCCATTTATGCAGCACAGAACTTTTTGCGTGCAGTGGTTGATATTGGTGGTGAGTTGGAAAATCAGAAAATTGCAATGGCCTCTATTCTGCAAGATGAAGGCAAAGCTACAACCATATTCAATCAAATTAAGAAACTGGCTGTTGCTTCTCCATTCGGGATTATGGATTTGAATCAGTATGCCAAGCAACTTTCCGCATATTCTATACCATACAATGAATTGTATGATACCATGAAAAGGCTGGCTGATATATCAGCCGGTGTAGGTGTTGATATGGGGCGTATCATATTGGCCTACGGTCAGATAAAGGCTGCTAAATTCTTGAAAGGAACGGAATTACGACAATTGACGGAAGCGAACATTCCTATGGTGGATAAACTGGCCGAGCGATTCAGCAAGTTGGAAGGCCGCATTGTCAGTGCCGGTGAAGTGCTTGATATGATCTCGAAAAAGAAGGTTACGTTTGAGGATGTAAAAGATGTTCTTTGGGAACTTACGGATGATGGTGGCATGTTTAATAACATGCAGGAAGTTCTTTCAGAATCAGTTAAGTCCAAATGGAAGAACTTGGCTGATGCGATTGACATTATGCTTGGTGATATTGCGGAGTCAATGGGTAGTACATTGAAATGGACTGCCGAAAGCCTTACCACCCTTGCACAAAATTGGAAAGAAGTTGTACCGGCTATCGAAGCTGCCGTTGGAGCCTTTGGAGTATATAAGGTAGCTACATTTGGCGCAAACCGCTTGATTGGGAATGAAAGTGCGGCTCTTATAAAAAGTACGCTTGCTGCCAAGCAAAAGGCAGCAGCCAATCTTGTTGTCGCATCCAGTTATCGTACACTTACTAATGCGGAAAAAGGACTTATAGCTTCAAGTAATACTATGACAACCGCAGATTGGAAAGCGTTGGCAAGTAGTGGAGCTTTAACTAAGGAGTATGCCTTGCGGTTAATGGCACTTGGAAAATTGAAATCAGGACAAGCCGGTCATATTGTGCAGCTACTTGGTATATCTCGTGCTGAAATGTCGGCTGCACTTTCAACAAGTAAATGGCGTGTAGCCATGATCTCATTGGGTTATGGTATAAAACAAGTAGGAGTTGCATTAAAAGGTTTGCTTTTTAATCCATACATGCTTTTGTTTACTGGGCTTACTGCTATTGCTGAATTATGGTATAAGTCCGGGCAAAAGGCTGACGAGATGAACGAGCGTATTTCCGAGTTGACAACAAGAGCACAAGACGGTTTCAAGAACCTAACGAAAGAAGCTCAAAAATTTGCTGATGTTGATCCTTTTAAGGCGAATGATGCCTCACTGATTTCTTCCATTGAAGAAATGAAAACAGCATTAAAGGATTATTCCCCGGTTTGGGCAGACACTTTTAATGAAACGTTTAAGACTGATGATGAAGGAAATACAGTTAAAAGTCTTGCAGAACAATATATATTGCTTCGGAATGCTTTGAATGATACAAAAGAGGCTTATAGACTGCTTAATGACATAAAAGGTACGTCTGAACATGCCAATGAAGCGACTGACGGTTATTTTGATGACAGCTTTCTTGGAAATATCAATGACTACATCAAAGCGGAGGAACGGGTAAATAAGATTATTGGTCGCATGTCAGGCAGCTATATCGAGTATTCTACCGCCATGCAGAAAGTTATAACCAAACATGATGATTTTGCTAAAGCAGCTTCGGGTAAACCGTTGAAAGAGCAGCTTTCCATTCTCAAAGAATACCCTAAAGCGTTGGCCAGCCTGAATAATGAGTTGCCTTTCACTGGAGGATATAGAGATGATATTTTTCAATTGCGGAAAGCGTGGAAAAATTCTAAGCGTATTTATATGGAAGATGTATTGCCGGATATGAAGGACTTCCTATCTGGGTACAAGTCGAGACTGGAAGCTGCCGGCTGGGATTTGGACAATTTGAGTGATGCGCAGAAAATAGCTATCGGTTTGGATATAAGTTCTTTCTTTGATACGTTCGAGAAGATGCCGAAATATATGCGAGACTTCTTTAACGAGAAGACTCTTGAAGAAGAGTTTAATATCAAGATTAATGCTGAATATACAGAAACCAGTCAAAGTTTTTCTGATTTGCAGAAAAAGTTCAATGAAGCTACAGATGGGCAATTTGAAGCCCAAATAAAGGTTTCCACAGATTCAGAGAAAATCATTGAAGGAATACAAAAAGCGTACAAGGAAGCGAAAGAGACAACAAATCAATTGAAGCCGATATTGATTAAGGCTGGAATAGATTTATCAGGTATTGGAACCATTGACTTATCAAAGATTCCTGATTGGCAGAAGCAAATTGTATCAGATTATAAAAAGGCTTTCGACATAATGCAAGCCGGCGAGAAAGGAGCCAAAGAAATCGGTTTTTCTCTCACTGATCCAAGTAAGGATAAGAGCAAAAAGGATGCCTTCGCCGAAAGATTGAAAGAACGGGTAAACTTACTAAAGGAGGCATATTCTGAATATAAGAAGTGGACTGACATTGTTGGAAAGGGAGAAGCTGCCAGCAAGGTTAAAGAATCGGGTATTTTTGATTCCTTATTTAAAGGTAAAGAACCGGTGAATATTGTAAATTATCGGGATGAATTGAATAAGATTCTTAACCAGCTTGACGATAAGACCAAAGAGCGTAGGGAATTGAAAGTTTCTATACGGAAAGTGCTTTTGGATATTGATGCCAACGCTATGAAAGAAGCTTCGGATAAGGCCACAAAGGAACTTGAAAGGTACGTGTCTGATGTTTCAAAGAAATGGGATATATACAAGCAGCTTATCAATGCCGGTGCAAGTAAGAAGGATGCTTCAACTTATGCTTTTGGTTTTTTGACTGATTATGAGAATGAAGCGCAATATTTAATAGATACAGTACAAAAGAAACTCAAAGAAAAGGCTGTTGATCTTCCATTCACTTTGAGTGACGATGAAGCAGAAAGTATATTAGGAGGTAAAGACAGCCCATTATATAAGCAATTTTTTAAGGTGTGGAAGGATGCTAAAGAGGCATTTGAGAAAGATAAGGTAAGTATTGCACTTGATGATACAAAGGTTATTGCCAATGCAAGATCAACGATAGAAAAGATACGAATATTAAGTGAACAGTACGCATCAAAGACTGGATTAAGTGTCGGAAAAAATGGGGAGTTGGTTGGTGATACGTCAGGTCTAAACAATGTTCAGAAGGCTTATCTTGATGAATATAATAAGAAGCTGATTGAATTAAAATCGACCTTATTACAATTGTTACCTGAATGGGAGAAAATATTTGGAGATAAAGAGCAACGTTCATTCTCTGATTTGAAAGAGGCTGAACGTATCGCAAGGGAAATCAAGAATAATGCAAAGGTTTCCTATGATAGCGATGGAAAGCCCAATGGATTTACTTCTTTTTTTACGAAAGATGATGGTAGTATTGAAAATGTTAAGGGTGCTTATTCTTTGTTGGATAAATTGATAAAAGCCATCCCCCAGTTGCAAGATGCACAGTTGGCTGTAAATCCATTCAAAACCTTAGCGAAGAATGTAAAAGAACTTTTTACTTCTGAAAAAGACAGCGACAAACTGGAAAAGAAAATCGGACGGTTGGGAGAAAGTGCCGCTGAAAGTGCTGATCTTGTCGGCAATTTTGCAGGACAGATGTCTTCCATGTTCGATGCTTTGGGCAATGAGGGTATGGCCGACACGATGGGTAATGTGCAGGATGCCATGTCTTCTATAAGCAATATCGGGCAGGGATTCGCCAAAGGTGGAATCGTTGGTGGTATTGCTGCCGCTGCTGGTGAAGCTGTAAATTGGATTGGGAAGATAGCACAAGCGCATGATAAGAAACTCGATAAGGCTATTGAAAAGAGTAAACTTCGTGCTCAACAGTTGCAATATATATACGAACAAATTGACGGTATTCTTGAACGTTTTTTGGGCAGTGGCACGGAACTAAAACTTGTAGATGCAGAAAATGACCGTACCCGGTTGAATCAATTAAATAATCAGATTGGTGCAATACGCAATAAGGGAAAGATCAACATCTTCGATTTGATGTCTTTGCAGAAATATAAGCAGGAAGCGGAAAAACTTCAAAAACGTGTTTCGGCATACGATGAAGGTGGTGCATACGGGTATCAACGTGCCTTGATGCAAGAACAACTTTCAGAATTGGAGAAACAACGGCAAGCCGAAATTGACAAGAAGAAGACGGATGATAGCAAGGTGGCTGATTATGAGAATCAGATTGCGGAGATGAAACAGCAAATAAAGGATTTTGCCGAAGAAACGGCTGAATCTCTTTATGGCATTAATTTGAAAGACTGGGCTTCACAGCTGGGAGATGCCTTGTATGAGGCATGGCAGAAAGGCGAGGATGGTGCCGAAGCTTTCAAAAATAAGGTTGCCGACATTATGGGTGATGTTATGAACTCCATTCTCAAAATAAGTATTTTGGAACCGGCCATGCAACAGCTTCAAAAGATGCTTTTTGGTGAGGATGGAATGAGTGGTTATTTCGGCAAGGATTTCTCTCTTGACGAAAAGGAGTTGGAAAGTATTGCGGACTATCTAATGGGGGTAAGTGAGAAAACCGATGATTACTATTCCATGCTTGACAAACTGAATAACTATATGGAAAAGAAATATGGTATCAGTATGAAGGAAGAGGAAGAAGACAGTGGAAGTGGTTTATCTAAAGGCATGCAGAATGTTACTGAAAATACCGCTAACCTTTTGGCTTCTTATATAAATGCAATCCGGGCTGACGTGAGTGTTAAACGGGAGTATGTGCGCAGATTGGTTGAAGAATTGTTCCCGGCCTATAATGTAATAGCACAAGCACAATTACAACAACTGACAATGATACAGATAAATACAGCAAAGAATGTGGAATTTGTGGAAGAAATCAGGGATATACTACATAGGAATATAAACGGTGTAAACAAGTTTAATATATGATTATGAACAGATTGAATAGTGAATTGAGAGGTCATGCCGTATCGTATGGCCTCTGCACACAATGGCAAGGTGACTGGCAAAACAATAAAAGCCAGCAAGAATTGATCGGAATGTATATACGGGGCATTGATTTTTGTATTGAACACGATTATCCGACGGTGGAATATATAAAAGGTAATTTTGACCGGAGCCTGCTTCATCAAAACCTTATTTTTGTTGATGAACCAGTGACCGGAGGCAACAATGGTGTATATGTACTGAACGGTAAATGTTCAGGCAAGCTTTCTTTCGGTAAATTTACAGCCGCTACTCTCCATTTGCGCCATGATAGTGAATTGACTCTTGAAGTGGAAGATTGCGCCAAAGTTTTTGTGAGTGTATATGATCGGGCTAAACTACATGTAAGGCAAAGCGATGTGGCTAAAGTTTATGTATATGTTCATGGTGGAAACTGTAAAATAGAATCCGAAGGCAATGTTATGGTAAGATATAAAAAGAATGGGGACTAACACGTTTTCTGCAATATATTTATTTACAGTCTTTTATATTTCTAAATTATTTGAACGGTATCATAAATTGTAACCAATATCTCGTCACAATACGGTAGATACGTGCATTATTTATATTATGTCTAAATTTTAGAGTAAATATAACTGTTTTTATTTACCGATTCTTACCGTTTGTTACTGATGTTTACCGAATTTATTTTATTGATTTTTAGGTTGTTGTATGGTGAAAATATCGTTTCTATATTTGTGTCGGAAACAATGCTGTTAGGTTCATTTCGTGGTTGTCATGAACTGGAATAAAATATTATAGGGCATTCTCTTTGAGGCAGGCAACCACATTAGGCTTCATCGGGATTTGCCCTTTCTCTTTATTATTATGTCAAGCGTGACTATTATATTAAGGAGGGTTCAGTAGGTACGAGTAATGGCGTATTGGGGTTCGATTCCCTGCCTACTACAAGATCGGACAAAATAATTCCCCAAAAGCGGAGATGTCCGAGCCGCTGATGGGGAAAACATTAACTTTATAGTGCAAAGATATGGAAAATTTTAATCAGTTAATACCTATTGATGAGGGAAAAGGTAAAAAAAGAACAATGACCTCCTTACAGATTGCAGAAATTACGGGCAAAACTCATTCAAATGTAATGCGAGATATTCGCAATATCCTTGAACAACTGGAAGATAGACGACAATTCAGTTTTGAATTATCATCAAGACCTCAACCTATGCCAAACGGTGGAAGCAAAGAAGTGTCTTGTTACATTCTCACCAAAAAGGATTGTCTTCTTCTCGCAAGTGGTTATGATGCAAACTTACGAGCCAAAATTATTAATCGTTGGGAAGAACTTGAAGAAAACAAGCGTGAACTTTCCCGTAAAAGGGAGAAATCTTTGTTAAGTAAAATCTAAATTTATAATATGAAAACAAATCAAGAAATGGTGCGATACATTGATAGTTTTTCTGTGGTTCAGCGCACGAGTGATGGTTATTTTGACGGAACTGAATTGCTTCGGCAGTGGAATAATGTAGAAGGGAATCCGAGAAGGCAAATGAGTAAATTCTTAGAATCTGATAATACATCAGAGTTTTTGAAAGCTCTTGCAGAGGATGAAAGCCATAGAGCAAAAATGCTCATTGGTGAAAATCAACTACTTATAAAAGTTAAGGGTAGAAATACGAAAGAAGGCAAAACACCCGATAAAGTTTGGATGAATCCGCTTCTGTTTATCAAATTTGCTATGTGGATAAATCCGGCTTTTGAAGTCAAAGTATTACGGTTTGTGTACGATGAAATGATTCGCTATCGAAACGATGCCGGGGATGCTTACAAAGAACTTGGCTCTGCCGTTCAGAAGATAGTTCCTAAAGAGTTTATGCCGAAAGCAATGCAAAAGGTTGGGGAAGCATTGAATTGGGTTGTGTTTAACTCACATGAGAAAATGCTTCGCAACAAGCAGGGTGATGAAAGCAAACAACGCGAACTGTGGCAGCTTGAAAAGAAGGTGGCTGATTTAATCAACGAGGGATTCATTACCAACTTCGATAATTTAATATCATACCTTAGAAAACAATATTCAAAAAGGAACTATCCTGCCGTGTTCCAATTACAGCAAGAAAATACAAATTTTATCCACTATAAATAATAAATCAATATGGAATTAGTAGAATTTATGAGCAACAAAGAATGCGTTGTAGAAACATTCAAAGTAAATGGTCTTATTGCAAAAGACAATACGGTAACAGAGAAAGGTTTAATGGCTATACAGTTCTATTTAGATATGATAGAGCAAAAGAAGCCAGAATTAGAAAATTGTCAAACGGCTTATATGTCATGTAGTGAGGTGGAGGAATGGGAAAAGAAAAACGCTGCGGCTTCGGTAAGTTTTGACAGCGGAGGGGTAGTCGAGTTTCTCCCGATAGAAATGTTCTCAAAAGATGCTAAAATAGAAAAGGGAGGTGGCATAAAAGGTATGCTTATTTCAATGTGCGATTGCGCATGTGAAGATGAAATATCCGAAATAGTATCTTCAAATGATGAAATTCGTAAATTGAGAGATGCGCTTAACAAATATCTCGAAAGCTGAATACTTTTGGCTAAGAGTGGCAAAATGCACAAAATAAAATTGGGCTGACTTTGGAGCCAGCCTAATTATAATTTATACGCGAAAACATTAGCCAGATTATGTTAGCTCAATATTTAATGGTAGTCAGCGTTAAAAGACGTACTAATATCTTTATATTTAGAATATAATTTGATTTTATAAATATTATATGTTCCACGACCATTAAGTATAGACTTATCTACGCTTTTATTTGCGGATTTAAATATAAAATAATAATTACCATAAGGGATTGTAGTTTTATATTTTCCCGTATTGTCAATCGTACAACTATATTTTACTTTATTTGATTTGAGAATATCAACCAAACATATAGCTAATTCACCTTCTCTCCTAATTTGTTCTTCAGCGGAAATGTAAAAGTCATATTCTTTTAATTTGGCTATTGCTTGTTCTTGCCCAACAAGTTCTTTCCATTTGATGTATTGTAACAAAGATTCATACCCCATTTGTATAGAGTCATTTTTTAATTCAATATCTTGTTTGAAATATTTACATGGTATAATATATAATTTTGCACCAATATCGGCTTTCGTACCTGAACCATTGTCGTAAGTTACAAGCCCATTTACAGATGAATAACTAATCTGTTTGTTCTGCGAATAGGAAGTAAAACACATAATAGTATCTGTCTCTTATACACATCTCCGAGCCCACGAGACTAGCGCTCATCTC
>ENA-UACJ01000061-UACJ01000061.1-human-gut-metagenome-genome-assembly--contig:-NODE-61-length-31115-cov-12.023374_pt1 | contig 31115 bp, 23 predicted proteins | sample MGYA00243880_ERZ654227 | MGnify/ENA primary metagenome ERZ654227 (study PRJEB26926, sample SAMN06165172) | human gut metagenome | biome: ENVO:00009003; feature: ENVO:2100002; material: ENVO:00002003... | reverse complement strand
TGCTGTTAATGAAATATCTGCCATGGTCTTTCTCCAAAATACTTTTGAACACATTGTCTGTGGTGTCCTACTGACACTACAGAACTTATTTTAGCACAAAAAAAGTATTACCTCAATACTTTATTGACTCATCTTAGAGGGCAAACGTAAATAAAACATTAATCGGAGAAAAGCGGCAGGGTTCAGAGTTTGCCGAAAAATTCCTCTTCTTTCTTAACCAGACGGTCGGCGTTTTTGATAGCCGAATAGTAGTCGTTGTTAATGATGTTTTCATTAATCGGCGCAATATAAGGAATCAGACTCGGCGCGGCCGACTGCAAATCGCGGACATATTCCAGATAAATCGGCTGCAGCGGGGTCGGATCTTTGGCCAGATACATCTGCTGAACGACAAAATAAACGCGTTTGCAGGGCGTATTAGCCTCTTTTTCGCGCAGAATAAACTTCTCGCGCAGGATGGGAACATTGCCTTCAATATAAAAACGGGTGCGCTCGCCGTCATTGGTAATGAGAGATTCGCCGATAATGATGCTTTCGTGCGGTTTAAGTTCGATTTTTAAAGGCATGTGCTTAAAGCTCCTGAGAGAATTTCGTCTTTTTAACTTTTCGGTATTATATAATTGATTTATTTCTTTTTGCAAATCTTTATTTTTAATGTATAAGTATTTCAAACAAAGAAATTTTGAATGAGGAAACTTAATGCTGTTTTTTAGCAGAGACTTGTCGGTTGACGAAAAAAACGTCTATATGGAAGCGTTGGCCTTTATTCTGAACGTCGGCAAAAGCAACAACGACGCAAAGAAAGAATATATGGAAACACAAATGGCCGAAATCGGCCTGAGCAAAAAAGATTTTCGCAGCGCCAAAAAGGTTAAAACGGCCGGCGAACTGGCCAAAGACATCAAGGGAATCGGCGACATCAAAGTCAAGCGTTTTATCCTGCGCGAGATGATTCTGCTGGTGCTGGCCGACCACGAGCTGACCGACGAGGAAATTCAGACCATCTATCAAATCGGCACCTGCAGCGGCCTTAAGGAGGAAAAAATCAGCGACTTTTTCCTGTGGGCCGCCAAGGGAATCGAGTGGCAGATTGAAGGCACGCAACTGGTCGAGGACAATCTGTAAGCCATGTTTGAACCGCCGATTCTGACTATCAAAGGCGCCCGTTTGTCTTTCGGCACCAACGAGCTGTTTACCAATGTTGAACTTTATATCAACCGCGGCGACAAAATCTCGCTGGTCGGCCGCAACGGCTGCGGCAAGTCGACGCTGCTGAAAGTAATTGCCCGCGACATTGAACCCGATGCCGGCGAAATTTTTGTTCAGCCCGGCGTCAAGGTTTCCTATATGCCGCAGGATCCGGACTTTTCCGGTTACGCCACGCTGCGCGAGGTTGTGCTTTCCGGCCTGCCCGAATATGAGCGCGGTCAGGAATACCGCGCAGACATCCTGATTGAGCAGTTTGACATCCGCGCCGCGCAAAGCCCCGAGCAATCTTCCGGCGGCGAACGGAAAAAAGCCGCTCTGGCCAAAGCGTTGATTAACGAACCGGACATTTTGCTCCTGGACGAACCGACCAACCATCTGGATATGCCCACGATTGAAAAACTTGAAAAAATCATCGCCGATTTTCGCGGCGCGGTCATTCTCATCAGCCATGACCGGATGTTTCTGAGCAACACCTCCCGGACAACCTTCTGGCTCGACCGCGGCATTTTGCGCCGCAACAACAAAGGTTTCCGCTATTTTGAAGAATGGCAGGAACAGGTTATCGACCAGGAAATCATCGAACAAAAGTATCTTAACAAGAAAATCGAGGAAGAAACCGAATGGCTGCACAAAGGCGTAACCGCCCGACGCAAACGCAATCAGGGACGTCTGCGCCGGCTGCAGCAGCTGCGTCAGGAACGCCGCGAACAGATTAGGCAAATCGGTTCGGTCAAACTGGAGGTCGAAGAAGGGGAACTGCGCTCGAAAATGGTCATCGAGGCCAAACACGTCTGCAAGGCTTTCGGCGACAGGGAAATCGTCAAAGACTTTTCAACCCGTATCATCAAAGGCAACAAAATCGGTATCGTCGGCCCCAACGGCGCGGGAAAGACCACGCTTATCAAGCTGCTGACCAAGCGTCTGGAACCTGACAGCGGGCATGTCCGTATCGGCAAAAATCTAGAAGAAGCCTATTTTGACCAAAACCGGCTGACCCTGGACCCGAAAAAAACACTTTGGAAAACGCTTTGCAACGAAGGCGACCATATTTTCGTCCGCGGTTCGTACCGTCATGTAGTGGCTTATCTGAAAGACTTTCTGTTTCGTCCCGATCAGGCGCAGTGTCCTGTTTCGGCGCTTTCCGGCGGCGAAAAAAACCGTCTGATGCTGGCCGTCGCGCTGGCTCAGCCCTCCAATTTTCTGGTACTGGACGAACCGACCAACGATTTGGACATGGATACGCTTGACCTTTTGCAGGAGGTTCTGGACGAATACGAGGGAACCATTCTGCTGGTAAGCCACGACCGCGACTTTATCGACCGCGTGGTCACATCGGTTATTTACATGCCCGGCGACGGTTCGGTTTCCGAACATGCCGGCAGTTACAGCGACCTGCTGGAAAAACTGAAAAGCAAAATCCCGGCAAAAAAGGAAAACAAAAAAGAAGCACTGCCGAAAAAAGAGGAAACGCCGAAAAGCGAGACAAAAAAAACCGGCAGGCTCAGTTATAACCAGCAACGCCTGCTGGAAATTCTGCCGGGCAAAATAAGCGAGCTGGAAAAGCAGATCGGCGACACGGAGGCCGCGTTGAGCAACAGCAGCCTGTATACCGAAAATCCCGAAAAATTCGACGCACTGACCAAACAACTGGAAGAACTGAAAGCCGAACTTGAAAAATCGGAAAACCAGTGGCTTGAAATTGAAATGCTGCGCGAGAGCATCGGCGCCTGATTCAGTTTCGACCGCCGCCGACGAGATGATGCCATTGGCGCTGTGCCAAACGCTGATAGACTTTGATTCTGGGCAAGACACGGCGTTTGGGCGCATATTGTTTATAAAATTTGCGCAAAATGTTTTTATAATTTTCATTCAGGACGGCGACAGCCTGACGGCGCCGTGAAGCGTGCGGTATGCCCTCGCGGTTGTAGGCTTCGGCATAGCGTTTTTCTTCGGCGCGGGGATTTTCGGTTGACCAGCGTCCGAACCATGTCTGCTCAAGCATAAACGCCTTGCCGAGATGGACGCCGTTTCCGTTATCGTCCGCAACCTGAATTCCACAGCCGAAAGCGGCAAAATGGCAGGGCTTGGTAAACCTTTTCAGGTCTTTGTCGGTAATTTCCACACCATGAGCGGAAAGAAAACTTTTGAACCTGTCGCGAAAACGGGGAAGATCGCTTTTGTCGCGAAAATCAAACCCCTGATTGGCCCAGATATAACCGCCGTAAACCGGAATTTTTCCTTTCGGCGCCGAACGTGCCTGAACAAAAATTTCCGAATGTTCGTTTTTGTAGCAAATTTTGCGGGTTTGGTCGTAGGCCTGCAGAAAATCCCGCGTACGCGCCATGAGCAAATGGGCAAAATTTGCTCCGGCCGCGCCTTTTTCGCGACGCAGGGAATCATGAACAAAAACCATCTTGTCGTCTTCAAAACATATTTTCCGGCTGACTGCATAAGTTTCTTCGCCCTTGGTTATCCGGGCACGGAGATGAAGTCTGCTGACAAACCCCAATTGCTCCGAAACGACCAGCGCCTGCTCGTAAAAAGTACGATACCCCTTGTCGGAAAGATCAAACGGCCACCGTTCCTGAACCGCTTGCGGCACGGACGAAAAGAACTCGGTCAGGGTGCCAAATCCGGAAAATTCGCATTTGTCGCCAAACAATGTATGGCTGTAAATATGCTCGCTGATTTTCAGTCCGTCGCTCATCGGCCGCCTATTTTATTTTGCTGAAAGGTTTAGTGCCGTCAAGAATATCGCTGATTAAAACCAAATCCGGCGTTACCATGTCTATTTCGGCCGGACTAATCTTTTCGACGCCAAGCCGCTGCTTCTGTTCGTCAATCATCCGCTGAACCGCCGAACCGTCAACGCCGGAAGCTCCGCCCTGCTCAAGCATGCGAATGGTCGATTTGACATGCTCCTGCAGAAATGCGGATTTGACAATCGCCTTCATCCGCTGCTCGACATAAAAAAAGCGGTCGGCATTCCAGCCGCGGGCCGCCAGCCAATTAACGGTCTTAACCGGAAATTTTTCCGACGCAGGCCCCATGGTCAAAGATATCTGCCGGGCGCCGATACGGCTGACGCCGTCTTCCAGATACTCCGCCCAAACCGGGAGGAACCGATCCATTTCGGCCTTGTCGACCGTCGTTTTGCGCAGCATCTGTTCCAGCTTTATTTTCGCCTCTTTGGAATCGGTGTACATCAGATTGGCAAAATATACCGCAACCAGAAGAACCGAGAAAATAAAGGCAAGTTTTTTCATATTACCACCGCAGATTGGAAATGATAAAATCGGGATAAGCGTCAAAATTGGTCGCCAGTTCGCGCGTCTTGGCAACATCAGGAATATAACCCTCGCCAAGGAAGTTGACGTGCACCGCCTTGGTTACCAAAGCGGCGGAGAGACCTGCCAGATTGGCTCCTTTTATGTCAGTGGCCAGATTGTCGCCAATCAGCAGCACCCTGGAACGGTCTCTGACATCGATGCCGTCCAGCGCATAGTCAATGATTTTGACATCGGGCTTGCCGAACGTAATGATTCTGCCGCCCAAAACGGCATACTGTTCGGCAACGGCACCGGGTGCCAAGCTGATTTCGCCGCCGATGTAGCTGGAAGTGTCGTTGCCGGCGCAGACCAAAGGCATGTTCAGACTGGCGGCATGTTCAAGAACCGGGAGGTACGAATCGACCAAATCCGCCGCCGAACGACAGGAACCCATATACATAAAATCGGCCCGGCCGAGTTCTTCAACCGGCAGATAATCAAGCCCGGCAAAAACGCCAAGGCCTTCCGAGCCGCCGATGTTGAAATAAGTCAGCCCCAGCCCTTTAAAGGTTTCATCCTTGACTTTGAGTTTGTAGTGCAGAATTTCGCCGGCGGTAACGACGGCATCAAAAACCATGACCGGCACCTTGTTGTCGTTTAGGAGCCGGATAACCTGCTGCACACGCAAAGAAGCATTGCTGACCAGAACAATTTTCCGGCCGCTGCGCTTCATGGCCTTGAGCGCCTCGACAGCCTCGGTTTTAAAGCTTCTGCCGTCGTACAAGACACCATAAAGACCGACAATAACCGTATCAAACGGCTCAATGACCTTTGAGATATTGACAACAGGTTTTATCATTTTAATCATTTTTTGAAAATCCACATAAGTTCAGCCTTGCCGATTTTGTCGAATTTTAATCCGAAAACGCGGCAATAGCAAGCTGTTTTACCTTGTTTTCAGTTTACGGCAAAATGTTTTATTTTCGGTAAATTTTTACAAAAAAGCTGTTTTGCCTTCAGAGGCAAAACAGCTCGACCCGCACGGGCTAAAATCCGCCCAACTTTTGGGCTTCGGCAAATATCTGCAAAGCCTTTTCGCTTCCTTCGCAGCAAACATAAGTCTGCATTCCGGCTCCGCAGTCAAGCATACAACGTTCCGGCGTCCGGTGGCTCCAGCCGCGCATGGAGGGTTCCCAGAAAAACACCCTGCCGTTGCGGACAATACGGATAAAACCGCCGCAGACATCAACCTGCTCGGCAATAAACAAGGGCACCGCCTCGTCCTGCTTTTCATCCAGATAAACAACGGTCATACATTTCCCCGCTGAAGCCTGCACCAGCAGGTAATCGCCTATCCTGACCGGTTTTCTGGTGGTTTTGGTCAGGGTTCGGTAAGCTCCGTTTTCGGCAAAAAGCTGGATCCAATACTGTTGTTTAAATCTTACAACGCGCCAAAAAGGCTCAATTTTAACATTTGCGTCCATAACAGTTAAATTTTGTCAGTTAAACATTTAATATTTGTCTCTCAACCGCACAATTATACATCAATCGGCGCCAAAATAGCATGGCCGGTTAAAAAATTCCAGCAAAAAAAATCACTGCCGAAGCAGTGACTTTCAATATCAGGCCTTTATGCGCCGATATGCGGCCAAAGCCTCGGGCAGCGGCTCCAAAACGCGTTCAAGCACGCCCTTGAGTTCGGAAATGCAAATACCGTAATTGGTTATCGGCACGCCGGCACTTTCGCATTTGTTGATACGGGACAATATCTCGCGCCGGTTGTTCATGCAGCCGCCGCACTGGACAACCAGACTATATTCGGACAAATTGGCCGGGAAATCGCAGCCGGAAACATGGTCTATCAGCAAATCGGCTTTCGTCTTTTCCCGCAGCCAGCGCGGAATTTTTACCCGGCCGATATCGTCTTCCACCGCATGGTGCGTGCAGGACTCCGCAATCAGAACTTTGTCGCCGTCTTTAAGTTTTGAGATGGTTCCGGCGCCCTCGACCAGCTTAACAATATCGCCCTTAAGACGGGCAAAAAGCGTCGAAAAGGTCGTACATTTGATATTTGCCGGGGTTTCGGCAACCATCCTGTCTACGACTTGAGAATCGCAGACGACCAAAGCCGGCGGCGTTTTCAGATTATTCAGGGCGGCTGCATAGTCGCCTTCCTTGACGACCAGCACGGTCAGACTATGATCCAGCGCATCGCGGATAGCCTGCACCTGCGGCATAATCAGCCGGCCTTTCGGCGCCTCAAAGTCTATCGGAATTATCATGACCACCGTCGAATGAGCCGGTGCCAAATCGCCCAGCAGAACCGGCGCATTGATGAAGTCTTCGGGAACTGCCTTTATCAGAGCGGCTTTCAACTCGTTCAGCACCCGGTCGCGGCTGCCGCGGTCGGTCGAAACGACTTTGATGCCGTCTTCGGGACAGCCATACAAATCGCATTTGTTATAAACTTTAATCAGCGGCAGTTTGCGCGCTTCGGCCTCGCGGACAATTTCCTTCTCCTCAGTGCCGATTTTGCCGCCTTCGCAGACCAGAACCGCCACGTCGGCACGGTCCAGAACCCGACGGGTTTTGGCCAGACGTTCCGCAGCCAAAACGGTTTCATCGCCGAAACCGGCCGTATCCAACCAGACGACGGGACCAAGCGGCAGAAGCTCCTGCGCTTTTTCGACAACATCGGTGGTCGTACCCGCAACATCGGAAGCAATGGATACCTCCTGACCGGCAATCAGGTTTAAAAAGCTTGACTTTCCGGCATTGACGCGACCGAGCAAAGCAATGTGAAGCCTCAGGGATTTTGGTGTTTGCAGCATATTATTTTACCTTTCAGAATCAGCCCGGCGGCTGATGTTTTTGATAATTTCGCCGGCAATCGTCAGACCGAAGACGGCGGTAACGGTCGGCAGAGATCCCATCGTCAGCCGTTTGCGGCCGTTTCTGCCACCGCTGACAACCGGATTGGCATCATTTTCATTATCGTCAAAAAGCGCGGTTGCGGGCAGTTTTACCTGTTCGTCGGAAGAAACGCAGACAATTTTGCCGATATCGACGCCGCGGCGTTTGAGACGCTTACGCACAAACCTTGCCAGACTGCAGTTTTCGGTACGGCTGAGCCGGCGCAGCCCGATGCGGGAAACATCGGTTTTGAGCGCCGCCCCCATAGAAGAAATAAAAGGGATGCCGTTGCGATATAGCGTTTCCATCAGACAGCATTTCGGGTTCAACGCGTCAATCGCGTCGACGACATAATCGACAGGTTCGGCCAAAAGCTGCGGCAGGGTGTCGGCATTGACAAAAGTTTCGATGATTTTCACGTCACAGTCAGGGTTTATATCCAGAACCCGCTCACGCGCCACTTCGGTTTTTCTGCGGCCGACAGTGGAACTCAGCGCCAGTATCTGGCGATTGATGTTGCTTTCGTCAAAGACGTCGAAATCAACCAGCGTCAAATGTCCGACCCCGGCGCGGACCAAGGCTTCCAAAGCATAGCCGCCGACGGCGCCGAGACCCACGACCATCACACGGGCGCCGCGCAGGCGTTCCATGCCTTCGTGCCCCAGCAGAGCTTCGGTTCGCAAAAATCTTCTATTTTCCAATGCCCATAAACTCCAATGCGTTGCGATACACTTGTCCGGCCAGCGTTTCCGGGGCACAGCCGCGAACGGCGGCAATCCGCCTTGCCAGTTCCGGCAGCGCCGAAGAGGCTACCTCCTCGTTCGGGAGCGGTCCCTGATACGGTCCGTCGGTTTCCAGCAGCATGCGTTCCGCCGGAACGGACTTAAGCACATTTTCCCGATGCCGGCTGCGCAGAACCGAATAACCAAATCCGGCATAACCGCCGTGGATCATAATTTTATTAAGCTGTTCGCGCGAGCCGGAAAAGGAATGAAAGACAAATTTCGGCGGCAATTTTGCCCAAAATCCCTCCAGCCAGGCGTCGGCGCGTACCGCATGCACGATCAGCGGACGACCGTATTTTACGGCTAACTCGATCTGACGGGCAAAGACTTCCGCCTGCGGCTCATACGCGGAATTTTTCAAACGGTCAAGACCGCATTCGCCGAGCAGCGCCTGCGGAAACCGTTGCAGATATTCGCTCAGCAAAGTTTCCCAGCCGGTTTCGGCTTTTTCCAAATACCAGGGGTGCAGCCCGAAAGCCGGAACGATGTAACCGGGAAAAGACAACGCCAGAGCCGCAGCCCGCTCCCAGTCTTCGGGATAAGACGACACGCAGACCATGCCTGCGACGCCGGCCTTCCGGGCAGCGCCGACAATATCCGTTGCACAGTTTGACTTAAAATCTTGCAAATGTATGTGCGTGTCAATAAATTGCATATAAGGACTTTCGTTGAATTTATATAGGATAATAAGACAGCCATGCATATTTTGACAAGACCAATTTTGGAAATAGACCTGAATAATCTGCTTAACAACTACAAAAGCCTCAAGGCATTGTCCAGACACGCACAGGCGGCGGCTGTGGTCAAAGACGACGCCTATGGGCTGCATGCAGACATTGTAGCAAAAAAACTTTATGAAGAAGGCGGCTGCCGCCATTTTTTCGTTGCACACGGAATTGAGGGCGAAAGAATCCGCAATCTGGTTCCCGAAGCAGCGATTTACGTTTTGCAGGGCATCGGCGAAGACAGCGTCGATTCTTTCCGCCGCTGCCGGCTGATTCCGGTCATCGGTTCGCCGGAAATGTTCGCCTGGTGGAAGGAAAACCGAATTGAGGGCATTAAGCCTGTCATTCAGGTTGAAACCGGACTGAACCGTCTTGGGTTCCGCGAAACGGATTTGGAAAAACTTTCCGACGCCGACAAAAACGAATTTTCGATGATTTTGTCGCATCTGGCCTGTGCCGACGCCAAGGAGCATTTTATGAATCAGCACCAGTTGGACAATTTCCGCCGCCTGAAAGAAAAATATTTTCCGAAACTGCCGGCTTCTCTGTCGGCTTCCGACGGAACTTTCCTCGGCGCCGAATATCAATGGGATCTGGTGCGCTTGGGAGCGGCAATGTACGGCATCAATACCGCGCCGTACCGCGAAAACCAGATGAAAAGCGTGGTTACGGTCAAAGCGCCGGTTCTGCAGATTGCCGACCTGCCGAAAGGCGATTTCGTCGGCTATTCGGCCACTTACCGGGCAACCGAAAACCGCCGGCTGGCAATTGTTTCCATCGGATACGGCGACGGCATTCCGCGTTCGCTGTCCAACGTCGGCAAAGTTTTTTTCAACATCTGCGGCAAAATCCACGAAGCGCGCGTTCTCGGGCGGCTGTCGATGGACAACATCATCTGCGACGTTACCGGAATTGACAACCTGCAGATCGGCGATCTGGCCGGCATTATTACCGACTATTATACGCTGGACGACATGGGGCGGGACGCCGGCACCATCAGCTATGAGATTTTATCCCGTATCGGCAAAAATACGCGTTATATACGGACTTATATCGGCGCGTAAAAAAACCGGAGCCTTAGCTCCGGTTTTTTTACTTATTTGCTTCTGGTTTTCAGATTTTCAAGTTCCTTTTGTTCCACTGCAATACGGTTCTTGACAATCTCTTGAGCCCGGCCATCTTCAAAACCGTGTTGTCTCAGCATTTTGTAGTGCTCATCGTAGTCAACATAGCGGAACTTGCCGTCATTATAACGGGCAACGCCGAGTTCGGCCAAACGGTTAATCTGGTCACGGCCGCCGGCCAACGTATCTTTACCCTCAAACAGCTTACCTGCCTTAGGGGATTTTATAATCGGCTGCGGCGTTTCGGGCTGTTCCGTTTCTTTCTGTTCGGGAAGCGGCTGCGGATTTTCATTCCGCGCATCTGTCACAGGCTGAACCGGCAGTTCATCCGGCTTAGTACCTTCCCGCGTAACCGGAACAACCGTTTCTACGGGTTCTTCCTTAACATCGTAATAATCTACCAGACGTTCACTGGCACAGTCATCAAGCAGAAAACGCGAGCGGGTATTGATACCGACATAATTCGGATCCAAATTGCGGCCATACGGCAAATCGGTGCGCTGACCATAGTTATAACCGGTTAAACCCTTATGGATTTCGGAAACCTGCTGTTCCATCGTCAGCTTGGAGCAGCTTCCGTCACCGAGCAACGCCCTCAACAGCTCATCGGCATCGCCTTTACGAACATCAGCTGCGCGTAAAAGAATGGCGTGGGCAATCTGAGCATCGGAGGCGCTCGGAAATGCGGTACGAACACTCTCATCCATATGGCCGACGCGATAAATCATCATTTCGGCCTTCAGAGTAGCTTCCGAACGGCTAACCTGACTGTTGGTCAGCAGACGGATAACGCTCTCCTTGCTTCTGGCCTCAACTTCGGGACCATGATAGAAATCATCATACTGAACGACGGCATCGGGCGTTTCGTGATTCGGTGCATTATTATCGACATTTTGATTGTCATTGCCAGGCTGAACCGCCGCGCCTTCATCGCCGTTTCCGTTCTGAGCGCCGGCATTTTCCGGGTTCGGTTCAGTGTGCGTATCTTCTTTTCCCTCACCTAACCATTTACCAAGCATATCACGTGCCCAGATGCCGCTGGCAAACGCAACGGCAGAACCCAAACCGATCAGCAAACGGCGGTTGCACTCTTTTTTGTCGCCGGCTTTATGCGCCTCATAAACACTGGTGGCACTGCGGGTCAGCATTGCGGCACCGGACAAACTCATTTTGGCAACGCCGACATGACGGGTCAGCAGGGAAGCTTTGGCCGCCGTATCCAGCGTTTGTCCGGCAGAGGCGGCTTCAGCAGCGGCCACGCTCAAATTACTGACGGCACCATAAACGGCCATACCGGCGCTCAAACCCGCCGAAGCGGCATACAAACCGGCCAGAACCGCGTCTTTTTTGTTTTCCTTGCAGAATTTTCTGAAACCGGTCCGCTGCTCTTTGGGCTGAGCCATATATTTATTGGTAAAGGGAACGACATGCTTTTTAACGACATATGCCGCATAAACGCCCATACCCAGCGGGCCGCCCATACCGGCGACAAAGGCCATGCCGATTGCCGGCGCCGCTTTTTCGGCAACCAGAGCCGCACCGCGGACGTATCCCCAGGTTTTGGGGCCAAATTTCTGTTCGCATCTTTCATCAAATTTCTTAATTTTAGCCTTGAACTTCTGAATGACCGGAATGCTGCCGACCGCTTTTTCAATTTTTTCGATTTTGCTGTCAATACGAGCGGACTCAACGGCCATAAACCCGAGCACGCTTTCCAAACGGACATGTGCTTTGCTCGGTTTGCTGCCGCCTTCGGCTTTGGCTAAAACGTCAATTTTGTTTTTCAGAACCTGTTGCAGATGTTCGCGATTGCCGTTATAGTGGCTGAAATCAACCGCATTGCCGGTAACAACCGAATAAACGGCCGAATCAATATTGAGTTTCAGACGCTCGACGTATTCCTCTTTGGTAACCTTTTTGGCATCAAGCATTTCAGCTTCGGTTCTGAGTTTGGCCTGCTCAACAAGTTCGGATTTGACGTCATGTTTGACGCCTTTTTCGTCATAAACGTCAAGAACATTCAGGGAAGCGCGGTTGTCCGCGAAGGACTTGTCATTTTCGTCCAACGGATTGACCGAGGCCGACAGCATTTCCAACTGCTGCATGTTTTTGCTGATATCAACGCTGCCAAGATTGTTTTCGTTTACGTTTTCAGCGACATTGTCTTCCTCGATTTCGGCAATCGGCGCCCGGGGAGTCTCTTCCGGTTTGGCTCCGGCATCAGCCAAAATTTTCATCGCTTCGTCACGGTCTTTGAACCAGGCGATGCTTTCCAGCGTACCGTTGTGCACAATGCCTTTTTCATCCAGATATTTAATCTGTTCCGGCGTCAGGGAAATGCTCTCGAGACGGTTTTCCTCCTTGTCCGGCTGTTCTTTGGCAGCGGCAACAGCCTCTTCAACTTTTTTGTCCTTGGCACGTTTGGAAACGCGAGCCGCAATTTCAAGAGCCTTTTGACCGTCTTTGGTCAGGTTATCATCTTTGTCAAAGCCGACTTCCTCGGCAAGCTCGCGCAGCGCGCCGGCGTCTTCCAACGTCATTTGGGACTGAAAATCCTCAGTGCTGCGGGCATAAACCGAAAGCTGGCCTCTCGCATAACCGCTGACCAAACGAAACAGGCCGGCACTGTTTTCGTCGCCCTTCAAAACGGCATGCACTTCCACCAACTGGGCGAGGCTTAATTTTTCCATGCCGGAATTAACCATTCTTGCTGCTTCCTGAGCATTCATAATTCTAAACTCCCTGTTTAATTTTCTTGCTAATTGTGGGCATTATAGCACAAAACGAGCTTTTTTCAATATGTTTTTTGTCAAATTAGGCAATTTTTTTTTGAGAAACAGACTTTACCTCTCAACACCCAAACTCCGATCGGCACTGCCCGCCGTACGAGACGTTTTGACCGACGTAATTTCATTATCGGCACAACTCTGCTTGAACTCCTTATAAAACTGTTGCTGTGCCGCGATCCGTTCTTTGATGCTTCCGCTATTCAATGCTTTGTACAACGGGTGGTTTTCTTCAACCTCAATACGCAGAAACTGACCGTTTGCCGTCTTTCCGTCGGGGTTAAGATTATGAAATTCCGTCAGACGGAAAGCATGCCCGTCTTTGTCTACGCCGACATACTGATTGTTGCCCAGCTTGTCCTTGGCACTGAAGAACTGTCCGTTTTCCATGCCTTTCGAGTCTGCAAGGGAAACCGTCGCATAGCTGTCCATCTCCCTTTCTTTTCCCTCCTGGACGGCAATCATGGCCTGATCCAGTCTGTCTGTATTTGAACCGTGAGCCTCTTTTTCACTGTCTGCGGCATTCTGCGTAGGCGCCGGCTGATCCTGACGTTCCAAAGGATTTTCCAGCGTCCGTCTTTCCATGGCAGCCGTCCCGGTTTCGCGTTCCTGATTCTCCCGATACTGTTCGCGTTTGTTCAAGGCGTCAACCCTGGCTTCGGCATCGGCATATTTCTGTTCCATCAGCGGACGCGGCCCCTGCTCTCTCATTTTGCCGAGAAGTTCTTCGCGTTCCTTGAGCAGTTTCATGGCCGGACCATGATGTTTTTTATTGGACAAAACGTCTTTATAATATTCGCGCACGGCACGGCGGTCTTCGCCATAATCTCCGGTCATGACCGGCGCATCGGTCTTGTCGATGCCGTAGCGTTTCAGTTCGCGGCCGATTTCGGTCACGCGCGCTTCCATTTTTTTACGGGCTTCAATATCATCCCCAAGCTGGTCACGTTCGGCTTTGGCCAATTTAATCTCTTTTTTGGAGAATTCCATCTGCTTTTTGACTTCCTCTTTCATGGCCAGAGCATGTTTATATTCGGCGTCAATACGGCGTTTGTTGTCAAGAGGCAGATCTTTGACCTCATCAACGTCTTTGCCGGTCAGACGGACTTTTTCAACGGAGGCCTTCCAGGCAGCCTCGGCGCGGGCGGCTTCTCGCTTGGCGGCAATCAGCGCCTTGCCGTCGCCTTTTTCTACCCGGTAAGGATTATTTTCGTCCTTATCCTTATTTCCGTCTTCGTTAACCGCTTCGGTCGTCTGCGGCCTGGCAAAAGTTTTGGCAAAAGCTTCGGCCTCTTCGGTTTTGCCGTCAGTGCGCAGCTGGCAATATTTCAAATACGCCTTGTTGGCCTCAAGCTGCCAGTCGTCCGCTTTGCCGTCCCGGAAAGATGTCATCATGCTCTCATAAAGTTTGCGGTCAGCTTCCGACATTTTTTCGACATCAAGCATTTTGCTGCCGGAAGGCTGCGTTTCCGGATTTTCGGTACGGACTTCGCCGTTTTTGACTGAACCGGTGCGTGGCGTACTGCCGTGTTCCTGCTCATTGGCAATGATTTTGCCGTTCGGGCGGTAAGAATAGCCGGTGCCGCCCTGCGCGCGGACATCGTTCAGATAATGGCCGGTGTTGTCGACGTTGGCAGCCGAGCGGCTGATGATTTCCATATCGGCTTTGCTCAGCGCTTCGCCTTTGAGCGCGCGGGAAAAGGTGTCGCGGATATTGGTGCCGTCAACGGTCATAATCTTGTCATTGGGGGCAAGCAGCCGTGCCTGCTCCAGCTTATAGAAAGCTTCTTCCGGATTTTTGATTCCGGCAGCCTTCAACTGTCCGTAAACCTTGTTCATGTCGACACCGGGATGGCGTTCGGCATTGCGGGCCAGCATGTTTTTCAGCTGGGTTTCGGAAACCGGTCCGGTTTCGGCGTTTTGGGCGGCAACGGAATTTTCCGGCGTTTCTTTGGCAAGCGGGCCAAGCTCTTCAACGCGTCTGTTCAGCAGTATCGCTTTCTGCGCCGGGGACATCTCCTCATAAACTTTCGGATTTACGCCCAGTTCATGCAGTTTGGCATCAAGCTGGCTTTCGTTCAGGCGGGAGAAGTCCGGCGTCTGCTGCACCGGTTGCGGCTGAACGCCGCTTACTTTCGGCGCCGCACCGGTAATGCCGTCCACGCCGTCATCATGGCTTGAAAAACGTTCTCTGAGCCAGCCAAAGGCCTTGTCGCCGTATTCGGCGGAAAACACGCCGACGGCGCCGGAGAATATCGAAATTCCGGCGGTCAGCGCCGCCTGTTTGTACAACTGTTTGCGTCTGGCTTTGTCCGGTTCGTTGAGCGCGGCGCGGAAATCCATACCGGCATTGGTCAGACCCGACGTTACGGATATGCTGCCGCGAATGGCGGCTTTGAGCAGTTTGTCGCCGGCTTTGGCCGCAGCCGTATCGCCGATGGCCCGGCCGACCATGCCGACGGCATTCCAGCCGTGCTGAATGACGTCGCTGCCGCCGAAATAGGCGGAAACGCCGCTCAGAACAACTGACGTGGTAAGAGAGACAAGCTCTTTTTTGTTATTTTTCAGATAGTTCCAGTATGAACCTTCGAATCCGCTGTCCTTATAGGTTTTATAAGAAGTCCGAACCAGCTGGTAAGAGCGGTAAGCGGACAATGCCGCCAGACCGACGCCGCCGGTAGCGTATCCGACAATACCCGAAACCATGCCTTTTTTGACCGCGGGGTAAAGCCTGGGATATTTTTCTTTCATGCGGGCGTCAAAACCAAGCGCTCTTTCTTTCAGGGTTTTATGGCCGGTCTTTTCGGCGATGCGGTTATTGACGGCAACCTGGTTGCGGCTGTTGGCAATGATTACGGCTGTGGCGTTCGTGCCGCTCAGGCTATAATGTCCGGAGGGATACTTGCGTTCGATATAACCTCTGGCCGCAGTTTTGACTTTGTCGTTAAATTCCCTGATTTTCTTTTCGAGTTCTTTTTCCTCTTCCGGCGTCAGATTGTCCTTATGCGCCAAAAGTTCGGCATTTTCCGTTTGAAAATCGGCCAGAAACTGAGCCTTGAGCATTTCAAGCGCCATGGCATCGGCATGGCTGCCGATGGCCTGAAGCAGCCTTTTTCTTTTTTCAGCAGCACTCAGTCCGGCAAAAGCAGGATTAACCGCCAGTTCGGACTCGGCCTGCAAAATTGCCATTTCCAGCAGCTCGCGGCGAAGTTCTTCCTTGTCTTTGGCACCGTCTTCCTTACCGGCCTGCAAATCGACATGCTCAAAAAAGTCGGCAATATTGGCCATTTCGGGGTGGAGCGACGTGCCGTCCGGTTTACGGGCGAATGCGTCGAAACCGGCCAACATGGCGTCCATTTCCGACAGATTTTTGTCAATTACCGGCTTAAACGACGGCGACAAATGGGTCAGGCCGAGCTGAGCGTCAAGTTCGCGCTTTTCGCGCTCCACACGTTCAGCGGCGGACAATTCTCCCGTTTCCGGGTTATGAACCGTTACGATTTCGGCTTCGAGATTCTGAATGCCGGTCAGATCTTCCGGCGCAACTTTTTCTTTGCTCTCGGCAAAATCCTTGACCTGTTTCTGCGCAAAGGCGTCAAGTTTGGCAAAAGCTTCGCCGGCTGCGCCCGGTTCGCCGCTGTGCGTTTTCAGAATACGGTATATCCGGGTCAGTTCTTCAGGACTTAAACCGTCCAGCCCTTTGTTAACCAGTTCAACGGCCTGCTGAAGTTCGCGGCGCCTGGCATCGGCTGCGTTTCCCTCACCGGCGCTGACAACACCGCCGGCCTGATTTGAATCGTTCAATTTCGTTTCGTCCACCATATTCGTGCCCTTATACGTTTATGACTAATTTCAGTTTAGTACAAAAATTCGAAAATTTCAATAATTTTTGTCAACAAACTTTGAATATCAGCACATTTTCGTCTTATTTATGAAGAGCTTACAGCAAAAAGATTAAAATTTATTTTATATGAAAGTTTCAGCCAAACGTGAGTACGCCGGCGCCAATCCGCACGGACGCTTATTCGCGCCCGAAACCGGACATGTCCTGCGGCATCATTTTGCCGGTTACCGAAGCCTGAAGTTCGGCGGCTTTTTCGTTGACAAAGCTGTTTTCCGGCTTGATTTCCTTTTCGGGCTTTTTAGGTTTGATTCGTCCGCTCATGCGCAGAATTTTGCGTTTTTCGCGGTACTTTTTCCGTTCTTCGGGGGTCAGATTGGAAACATTGTAATTGCGAACCTTGCGGCGGACGGCGGGCGGCAGCTTTTTAACATAATCTTTTTTGAGGTCAACTTCCTTTGTTTTGCCTTTGCCGTCGACCTTCATGTCTTCGGTAACGGCAGCAACGGTGGCTTTTTCCCGAGCCTCCTGGGACAAATCGTCGCCGATGACAACTTTGTTGACGTTTCTTTTTTTGGCCATTTTGAATATTTGCCGAAAAACATTCAAATCCGGTTCCTTTTCCGGCGCTTTGCCTTTTTCGTTATCTCTTTTTTCTTCGTTTCTCTTTTCCTTTTTGTGGGCGCCCACATTAATCATATCTTCAGAAGGCCGCTCGATTATGGCGCAATAATCATTGTCCTTCTGCTCTTTCACGCCCTCAAAAATTTTCGTTACAATCGCCTTTTCATCCAAAACCGTTTCGGCCAGAACCATATTGGCTTCGGCAAACTCCTTCCACTCTCTCGCATCCTGCGTCGTTTCGGCGGTTTCCTTGGCCAGCATGGCCTCGCCGATCTGGCGCTCGCGGATTTTGTCGGCGCTGTTGTCAGCAACGGCATGAAGTTCAATCTGCTTTTCGGCCAAATCGGCACCCAGCGCGTTCTCATCGGTTTTGCCTTTGTCCAACTCTTTTTCTTCGTTGGTCTTTTCGGCCGAAGTTTCCGGCGCCGCATAAGGCGCTTTGGCACTGCCGGCTCCGGCCTGTTTGGCCATGTCTTCCTGCAGCGACTGCATGGCTCCGGCGTCCATCTTGTGCGCGTCAAGAATCTGCGCCATCTGTTCCTGCATTTTTTCGGCCGCGGCCTGCGAAATGCCGCCGCCGGCAATTTCCTTTTTGTCGCCGATTTCCACGCCGGAAACGCCGTCCGGCTTATAATCCGTATTTTGTTCAAGCACCGGTTTAAGCATGGAAGCCTTAAATTCCTCGGCGCTCATGCCGCAGCGGGGATCATAAATGTCCAGTTCGCCGGTAGCCGTATTTTTGAATCCCCTGACTTTGGCAAAGGCTTGCAGCGCTTCGGTCGAGGCCTTGCCTCCGTCGGCCTCAGAACCGTTCAGATTCCGGTCATTAATCAGGCCGTAAATAAGCTTGTATTCAGCAGCGTTTTGAATAAGCGCGGAACCGTCGGCAAAAGCCTTAACCCGGCCGGCGGTATAATCGCGCAGCTGTTGGCGGAGTTCGACCTGTTCCGGCAAAGACATATCAAGGTGCTTATCCACAAAACTAAGCTCCTTATAATCCATCGACTGCCAGTTATAGGTATTTTCGGCCATTTGCTCCTCCGTCGTTCAAGATAAGACTATTTTAGCAAATTTTAAGCAAACTGCAATCTTTTTGCGTAAAAAAGCCCCTCTTCCGAGGGGCTTGGGCCATCAGGAGTTGGTCCGATTGTTTTCCCAATATTGTCTCATCACGGCCGCCCGCGCTTCACGGTCGGCTCTGGTATTGAAATTGCTGTTTTCGTCATACTGATGATTGTTGTCACGGAACTCTGCCCGGCGCGCGGCTTCTTTCGCGCGTTCCGGCGTGCCGGCAACCCGGCTGCGAGCCGCCTCCAACTGCTGCTGGCGAACGCCCTGATTGTGTCCCTCCAATGCAGCCCGGGCTTCTTCCGGCAAATCTTTGGCCGCGGCGTAGAGCGGATTTTCCGTCATCAGCGGCTTGCCGTCCTCGCCTCTTTTGATAACGCCGTTTTCATCCTGTTCGAAAACCTTTTCGTTTTTATAACCGATTGTCTTTTCCGGCGCGCCTTTAATGGCGACGTCTTCTTTTTGGGCGTCTTTGGCGGCGACCATGGCGGCGGCGTAAGCGATAACCTTTTCTTTTTCGTCCGCAATGGCGGAAAGGTCGATTTCCTTGCCGTCGGCCAAATCCTTTTTGAACTGGTCAAGATGTTCGTCGTAGTTTTTCGGACCGGCCGGCTGCTCCTGCGCATTTTCTTCCTGCCGGTCAAATCTGGCATTGTATTCGGCCAGTTTGCGTTTGCTTTCTTCGCTCAGCTGATCTTCGAAACCATTGGCGTCAATTTTGCCCTCCGGCGCATTCTGATAGGTAACGCCAAGTTCCTCACAGGCCAGTTTCAGCTTGGCGGCAAACTCCGGCGACATCTCGCCCGAAAAGTTAATGGCCTGATTGTTGCGCTTGGCGTCTTTAACCAGACCGAGGAAAACCGAATAATCGGCGGTTTTGCCGTCTGCGCCGGCAATGCTGGCGTGCTTCTGGTCAGAGTAGCGGACCTGACCGAGCTTTTTGTCGTCCTTGCTGATGTTAAGCGTCAGGCCTTCGGTATCTTCCGCATCGCGTTCGCAGTCCTGCTCATATCCGGCACAATGCTGTTTCCAGAATTTTTCCTTGTCGTCTTTCCAATCCTGATTTTCTTCCTCATTCGCCGGAACCTCTTCCTTTTCTTCGCCTTCGGAAACATTCAGCGGCTCGGGTTCCTGACGGTTGTCTTCCTGTTCGTCCCTCGGCTTGCTTTCGCCCTGCTCTTCTCTCAATTTTTCAGAAAAATGAGCTCGCAGTTCATCCTGCGTCATACCTTCATAAGCCGGATCCTTAGGGTTGTAATGATACGTCTTTAAAATCCCTGGTCCGTTCGATGAAATCAAACCAACCTGAATTTCCTTCCAGCCCGCCTTTTCATATTCTTTATTTAAATCCTGGCGCTTTGAAGCTTTTTCCCCTTCAGGGGCATTGGCGACTTCTTCTTCCTTCTTGGCAAAGTATTTGTTTTCGGCTTCGACGTCGTTGGGCAGACCTTCTTCCGGCGGATTTTTTTCGTCAACATTAATATATTTGGCGACCCAGCTTGCATAAACTTCCTTAATACGGTCAATTTCTTTCTGATCGGTCAGCGCGACAAATTCATCCGCCGTTTTGTCCGTGCCGCCGAGTTTGAAGAAAAGGTCATGATAGGTACCCAAATTTACTGCTTCAGCCATTGTTCTGTCTCCCGATAAACATCTTTAATTATGGACAGAATAGCACAAAGCCCAAGTTTTGTCCATAATTTTGTTTATGGTAACAGAACTTTCATAATATATGGTTAAGACATTGCAGATTATTTGAGGCTGGCCAGCAGCGGGGTAATATTAGTCATAAACAGCTTGACCGAAATGGCCAGCAGAATAATGCCGAAAAACTTCTGCAGCATATAAATAAGGCCGGGACCAAGCCGCCGTTCAATGCGTTTGGTCAGCTTGAGCACCAGATAGACGATTATCATATTGGCGACAACCGCGGCCAGAATGCTGATGTCGCTGTATTGGGAACGAATGGACAGCAGCGTGGTCAGGGCTCCGGCGCCGGCAATAAGCGGAAAGACCACCGGCACAAAGGTTGCGTCCTTTGGCGCATCGGGCTGATCGTGGAATATTTCGATATCCAAAATCATTTCCATAGCCACTATAAAAATAATCAGCGAACCGGCAACGGCAAAAGACGAGATGTCGACATTAAACAGATTTAAAAACGCTTCGCCGACATAGAAAAAGATAAAAAACATTACCAGCGACAACAGCGCCGCCTTCAGGGCATTGATTTTCTTGCCGCGCTTTTTGAGCGTCAGGATAACCGGGATATTTCCGGTAATGTCAATAACTGCAAACAAAACCACAAAAGCACTGATAAAATGGTGCCAGTCAAAATGTCCGAACATGTCTTTCTCCTTGTCTGCCTTTGAGATAGCACATTAAATCTGCGAGTCAACAAAAAACGGCGGATTTTTTTGCCGCCGTTCCGAAAAAAACGTCACTCGTCCAATTTGACCCTGATTTTTCGGCCGTAATAGCCGCAAAGCCGAAAAAGTTTGAAAATATCGGCGCAGAGACCTCTCTCTATTCGGTCTATTATCCAGCTCGGAACGCCGGCTTTCTTCTCGACTTTTTTAATGCTCAATCGGCGGCTCCGCCGTTCCAGCCAAAGGGCCAAGCCTAAGTCTTTCAAAAATTCTTTTCTGATTGCTGTTTTTGAAACCTGTTTCATTTTATGTTCAACTCCTTCATGTTTTGTTAAAACAAAACCGCCTTTTCGGTCAGAAAAGGCGGAGGATGTTGAAAGCTGTACACAGACAGTACGCTTATTCGTCCGCAAAAGCGGCTTATATTGCGTCATCCTCCTTTACAGGAGGCTATCGGTTCTGTGTAAGGAGCTTTCATACTCCGCAACCGGTCTAACCATTTCCGGCTACGAAAGCAATTATAATGGTTAAAAGCTATTTTGCAATGGCTTTTTATCAGTCGTCTTTGGTATGGAGGGAAGAAAAAACGGCGGATTTTTTGCCGCCGTTTCGAAAAAAAAACGTCACTCGTCCAATTTGACCCTGATTTTTCGGCCGTAATAGCCGCAAAGCCGAAAAAGTTTGAAAATATCGGCGCAGAGACCTCTCTCTATTCGGTCTATTATCCAGCTCGGAACGCCGGCTTTCTTCTCGACTTTTTTAATGCTCAATCGGCGGCTCCGCCGTTCCAGCCAAAGGGCCAAGCCTAAGTCTTTCAAAAATTCTTTTCTGATTGCTGTTTTTGAAACCTGTTTCATTTTATGTTCAACTCCTTCATGTTTTGTTAAAACAAAACCGCCTTTTCGGTCAGAAAAGGCGGAGGATGTTGAAAGCTGTACGAGAACAGTGCATTTATTCGTCGGCCGAAACCGCTTATTTCATGCCATCCTCCATTTCCGGAGGTTATTTTTGGTTTCTCGTAAAGAGCTTTCATACTCCGTTATCAGCTTAACCAATTCTGATAACGAAAGTGATTATAAAGGCTGTTTTCTATTTTGCAACGGCTTTTTTACAAGGGGACGCCCTTGAGCGTTCACCGGCTGCGGCGCGAACCTTTGTTGAAACGCGCAAGCTGTTGCCAGCTTGACCGCAGCACCGGCTGCTTTGAGAACCTTTGTTGAAGCGCGATGCTTTCTGTGTGCATATCGTGAGTTCGTGCCTTACATTTTCTTTATCATCCTCGGGCAAGCGCAGCACGACCCGGGGATCCATGGATGTCCGGGTCAAGCCCGAACATGACAGTAATAAAAGGGGTTCTTTTCCTTTTAGACCCTCGGGTCACGCCCGAGGGTGACGGAAACGCTTAGCCGAAATTGTGTACGGGAATGATAGTAATAAAAAGAAAAAAGCCGTCCGCCGGACGGCTTTTTTCGCTTATTTGCTTTATGCCACTTTGGCGTCGGTCACTTTGGCGTCAAAAACAATTTCGGCACCTTCAATATCGGCTTTGGTACCGCCGGAACAACTGCTGCTGACCTTAACCGCCAGAACCTGTTCGGCCACATAGGCCTTGTTTTCGTCCAGCGCCTTGCCCAGTTCCGCATCATCGGTCGCATAGCAGAGTTCAATACGGTCGGAAATGTTGAAATCCTTGTCTTTGCGCAAGGTCTGAACCAAACGGACGAAATCGCGCGCCATACCCTCGCGTTTGAGTTCGTCGGTTACGTTCGTATCCAGCGTTACAACGGCCTTGTTATCAGCAAAGGCTTTGCCGGCAACACCGTCTTTCATATCCAGGCGGACTTCGAACAAATCCGGCGTCAGGGTCTGGCCGGCAATCGACAATGTGCCGTCGGCATTCAGCTCCCATCTGCCCTGTTTATACGCGGCCATAACCGGCCCCATATCCTTGCCCAGCGCTTTGCCGAGCAGCGGCGTATAGAGATAGACGGTCTTGGCGGCATAAGCGGCCAGATTATTGTCTATTTTAACTTCCTTGACGTTCAGTTCGTCTTTAATAATGTCCTGATACTGTCCGTTCAAAAAGCCCAGATTATCGCCGACAACCGTCAAACCGGCCAAAGGCAGACGATTGCGGAGGTTTTTCTCCTCGCGGATAAACTTGCCGGCCGAACATAAGTCCTGCAAAAAGTCCATTTCGTCAACCAGCGTTTCGTCCAGCTTAATGTTTTCAAGCTGCGGGTAATCGGTCAGATGGACGCTTTCGCCGCCGGTCAGATTCTTGTAAACATATTCGCAAAGGAACGGCATCAGCGGCGCCATGATTTTGCTCAGGTTGACCAAAACCGTATACAAGACGTCGAAAGCCTGTTGATCGCCGGACCAGAAACGGTCGCGGGTGCGGCGGATATACCAGTTGTTGAGAATTTCCATAAAGGAGGCAACCTCATTGCAGGACAGCGCCACGTCATAGGTGTCCAGCCCCTGTTTGACAATCCGGCCCAGGCGTTTGAGCTTGGAGAGGATATAGTTGTCAATCGCCTCGCTCGAACCGCTGACCTCTTTGGCCTGATAACCTTCGGCATTGGCATAAAGCGTGAAGAAGTAATAAGCGTTCCACATCGGAATCTGAGCGACACGGGCAGCTTTGGCAATCTCTTTGCCTTCCTGGTCGACGGCCAGGTTGCCGCCTTTTAAGACCGGCGAAGAAACCAGGAACCAGCGCAAAGCGTCAGAACCGATAGAATCCAAAACTTCGTTCGGATCCGGATAGTTTTTAAGACGCTTGGACAGCTTTTGTCCGCCTTCTGCCATCAGCAGACCGGTACAGATACAGTTTTTAAACGCCGGCTTATTATGCAACGCCGTCGACAGCACAGTCAGGGTATAGAACCAGCCGCGGGTCTGATCCATGGCTTCGACAATAAAATCGGCCGGGAAATGGTTTTCAAACCATTCCTTGTTGTCAAACGGGTAGTGAACCTGCGCGTAAGGCATGGAACCGGACTCAAACCAGCAGTCAAAGACGTCGCCGACGCGGCGCATCATGGTTTTGCCGGACGGATCGTCAGGGTTCGGATAAACGACCTCGTCAATATAAGGCTTGTGCAGGTTGGTAACTTCGATACCGGTCTTTTCTTTGATTTCGGCAACGGAACCAAAGACATCAATGCGCGGAAACTGCGGATTGTCCGATTTCCAGACCGGAATCGGCGTTCCCCAAAAACGATTGCGCGAAATCGACCAGTCGCGGGCGCCTTCCAGCCATTTGCCGAAACGGCCGTCCTTAATGTGCTCCGGAACCCAGGTAATCTGCTGATTGTTTCTGACCATATCGTCACGGAAGTCGGTTACCTTGACAAACCAGCTTGACATCGCCTTATAAATCAGCGGCGTATCGGTACGCCAGCAGAACGGATAAGAGTGGGTATACTGCTCTTTTTTGACCAGAATGCCTTTCTCTTTCAACAACTGCATAATCGGCTCGTTGGTCTCAAAAACCTGTTTGCCCTGATAATCGGGAACTTCGGCGGTAAACTTGCCGGCCTCGTCAACCGGGCAGACGACCGGGAAATTCTCGTCATAAGCGCGGCAGGCTTCAAAGTCGTCCTGACCAAAGCCCGGCGCAATATGAACAATACCGGTACCGTCTTCGGTGGATACAAACTCGCCGGAAAGGACCCGGAAAGCGCCTTTTTCTTTCAGGTGTTTGAAATAAGGGAACATCGGCTCATAAGCCATGCCGACAAAATCGGCGCCTTTCATCGTGCCGACCCGGGCAGCGTGTTCCAACTGTTTTTTATAGCGGCCGAGCAGCGCCTGTGCCAGAACATATTTCTGCCCGTCTTCTTCCATAACCGCATAATCAATGTCTTTGCCGACGGCCAGCATGAGGTTGGAAGGCAGCGTCCAGGGCGTGGTGGTCCAGACCAGCATTTTCATACCGTTTTCAAGCGTGAACATAACGGTTATGGCATTGTCGGTCTTGTCCTGATAGCCCTGATTGACCTCGAAGTTGGACAGCGGGGTTTCGGCAGCCCAGGAATAAGGCAGGACGCGGTAGTCCTCATAAACAAGCCCTTTTTCCCAGAGCTGTTTGAAGTTGTTGATGACGCTTTCCATAAACGGCAAATCCATGGTCTTGTAATCGTGACTGAAATCCACCCAGCGGCCGATGCGCTTAAACATCTCGACCCAGATGCCGGAATATTTGAGAACGTCAGAGCGGCAGAAATCGTTAAACTTTTCGACGCCGTATTCCTCAATCTGTTTGCGGCCGGAAACGCCAAGCTGCTTTTCGGCAGACATTTCGGCCGGCAGACCGTGGCAGTCCCACCCCAAACGCCGCTCGACCTTTTTGCCGTTCATCGTCTGATAACGGGCGACAACGTCTTTAACGTAAGAAACCATAATATGTCCGTAGTGCGGCGTACCGTTGGCAAACGGAGGGCCGTCGTAAAAAACGAATTCGGCGGCACCGTCGCGGTTGTGAACGGATTTTTCAAAAGTTTTGTCTTCGTCCCAGAACTTGAGGACTTCTTTCTCGATTTCGACAAAGTCGGCCTTGGCCTTAACTTCCTTATAATGTTTAGTCATCAGTAAACACCTTAAATTTTTGAATTATTTTAATGCGGTCGCGCCAAACGACGGCGCCTCGGATTGTATGATATATGTATGAAAAAATGCCATCCCCTAAGGGATAATAATCGAACGTATGGAATGTATTACCAAAATGCGCATTTTCATTCTTTAGAAAATTGATTAAAACCGGTGTTGAATTTAATACAAGAATCACGGCGAGTCAAATATTAATTCGCCTTGAAAACAACAAAAAGCGCTTCAATTCCATGCGGAAAAGAAGCGCAGATTTTCAGAACCGCAGGCCGAGCGCCACATTGGCTCCGGCGTCCACGGCACGGCGGGCGCCCTTGGCCACGCGGCTGCCGATGGAACGGTCCCAGTTGGTGGTGTTGGCAAAAACGGCCGCCTTGACGAAAACCCTGTCCAGAAGATCAAGACGGGCTCCGAGCTTTAATCCCGCGATAAAACCGTTTTCCTTTACCTTTACCAGCCTTTTGCTCGAAACATAGGCGTTTTTGTCACGTTCCAGATACTCCGTCGAATAAGGCGTAATACCGATATAAGCTCCGGTAAAAAGCGTCAGCATGCCGTATTCGAAAAAACCATAGTCCATTCCGATCCGGAAAGAAGGCGCCTTGTATTTAATACCGCCATATTCCTCTCCCAAACGTTCGGAAAAAAACGACACTTCAAAATAAGCCGTCAGAGGCTTGATTTCATAGGCAACCTGCGCACCGAAACGGTTTTCGGACGCATCCAGATAACTGACCGCGGAAACCTCCAAAGCACGTTCGCCGTCATCTATGTCGGTAATCCGGTAAAATTCCTGCGCATGCAGCGCGGCGGCAAGCAAAACCAGCAATGCCGAAAGCAACAACTTTTTCATAATACTTAAATATTAAATTATACAATCAGATATTTATAGCTAAAAAACAGCTTAAAGGCTATCATGTTTTGCAGTCAAAGTCTAGACAAAAAAGAGACGACAGTTTTGTGAAATATAAGATTTTAAAACGACAAAAGCCTTTCCCCATAAAGGAGAAAGGCATTTGTTTACAGAGCGGCTTTCTGTTTGAAGCGGACTGTCAGCTGTTTTCCGTTAGCCAACAAGATTTCGGCCTGCGTCCATTCGACTTTGGGGATTTTGCCCTTAACCGCAAAACCTTTGACTTGTATGGTCACGTCCTCATTATGACTGCTGACCACGCGAATCATACATTTTTCGCTCGTCTGTTCCAAAGAATATCGAATTAAAGCGCCGTCTAACACCATGTTATAAGTGCTGTCCCGTTCGATATTTTCAAACAGAATGATTTTACCGACAGGCTGATAATCGTTCGGGTTAGCCTTGTCAGGCGCTTCGCGGCTGCCGGTTAAAATCACGTTACGCTGCAACTCGGACTTTTCTTGTGCATTGGCACCAACTGCGGCCATAAAGAATACGGCGGCAAGCAAAAAAAACTTTTTCATAATCTAATTTTTTTAAAATGATACATTCGCAAAATTGTAAAATATTTGCTGCCGTGTTAACATCTTTTTTTAAAATTGTCTAGACAAAAAATTATTCCGTTTCGGAAACCTGACCGCAGACCATCGGTTCGGCAACGCCGGTCGTAGAAGGGAATGTGGCCGGCAAATGATAAAGCCGGCGCACCGCCAGATAGGCAAAAGCCTGCGCTTCCAACGCATTGACGTCAAAACCTTCTTCGGCTGCCGTCGAGATGCCGATATCCGGCAGGCGCTGTCGCAAAAAGCGCACCAAAGTCGGATTTTTGGCTCCGCCGCCGCAGACAATCAATTTTCCGGGAATTTCCGGCAGATAGAGCAGCAGCGAATAGGCTACGGCTTCGGCAATGAATGCGGTTGCGGTTGCGGCACCGTCTTCCAGACTCAAACCTTCGAGATGTTCGAGCTTTTCGTTGAAAATCGTCCGGTCGGCAGCCTTGGGCGGATATTGCGCAAAAAACTTATGCCTCATCATCGAGGCGACAATTTGTTCGTTAACTTTGCCGGTAATCGCCAATTTGCCGTTATAATCCATATGCATGCCGCCGTGTTTCATAACCCAGTCGTTGATGGCGGCATTGCCGGGGCCGCAGTCAAAAGCAATCATATCGCCGATGGAGCCTATCCAGGTTATATTGGCGCAGCCGCCGATATTGACCACGGCCAGCGGCTTGCCCATGTCGGCACAGAGAGACTGGTAATATACGGGAACCAGCGGACCGCCCTGCCCGCCGGCCAGCAGGTCGGCATTCTGAAAGCGGTTGACGACCTTGGTCCGAGTCAGTTCGGCAAGGCGTTTCCCGTCGCCAATCTGACAGCTGAAATGGTTTTTGGGGTCAAGGCAGATATTGTGTCCCTCAAAGCCGATGACGTCGACCTTTTCGTCCTGAGCGGCGATAATCTCGTTGGCAATTTCGGCATGAAACGCGGTCAGCTCCGTCTCGACCTCGCGAATAGCCGCTTCGTTTTCGGGCGTATCCGGCCTTTTGCCGAGAACGGAGCGGATTTTGTCGCGGAGTTCCTCATCATAGGGAACGCTCTGGGAAAGGCCGAAGTCGTAAACGTCGACGCCGTCGGTTTTCAGCAGGGCGACATCAACGCCGTCCAAAGCGGTTCCGCTGCTCATTCCCAGGGCATGAAGGGGTCTGATGATATCCATGTCGAAAAAAAATTACCTCCGTTGTTGCACTATTTTATTTATATGTTAATATTCCTTAAAATTACGCTAATAGTTTATATTCATCATAGCAAGGAAAGGGAAAATGAGCAAATTTAAATCCGAATTTTTTAACCTGATGCTGGAACGCGGCTTTTATAATCAATGCACCAACGAGAACGGTTTCGACACCTACCTTTACGAGTGCGAAAAAGCAGGCAAACCGGCCGTCGGTTATCTCGGTTCGGATCCCACCGGCGACAGCCTGCACGTCGGGCATATCGTTCCGTTGATGATGATGCGCTGGTTCCAGAAATGCGGACATAAGCCGCTTACGCTGGTCGGCGGCGCAACCGCCCGCATCGGCGACCCTTCGGGCAAAGACAAACTGCGTCCGTTTTTAAGCGAAGAAACCTTGCAGCACAACATTGAGGGGCTGAAAAAATCTTTCGGCAAATTTTTGAAATTCGGCAACGGCGCCAACGACGCGATTATGGTCGACAACTGGGACTGGTTCAAGGACATTAACTATCTTGCCTTTTTGCGCGACATCGGCACCTGTTATTCGGTTAACCGCATGCTGACAATGGACAGTGTAAAAACACGCCTGGAACGCGAGCAGCCGATGTCTTTCCTTGAATTTAACTATATGCTTCTGCAAGGCTACGATTTCTGCGTGTTGTACAACAAATACGGCTGCCGCGCCCAGATTGCCGGCTCGGACCAATGGGGCAACATTACTTCCGGCACCGAGCTCGGCCGTCGTCGTTATGATGTTGAGCTTTTCGGCTTTACAAGCCCGATTATTACCGACTCAAACGGCAAGAAAATGGGCAAATCGGAGGGCAATGCCGTTTGGATTAACGAAGAAAAGCTGCCGTCTTATGATTATTATCAGTATTTCCGCAATATCGGCGATGCCGAAGTCGGCAAATGTCTGCGCATTTACACCGATTTGCCGATAGATGAAATCCGCCGTCTGGAAAGTCTGAAGGACAAGGAAATCAACGAAGCCAAAAAAATTCTGGCTTTTGAGGCGACCAAAATCTGCCGGGGCGAAACCGAAGCCACGGCAGCGCAGGACACGGCCGTCAAAACCTTTGAAATGGGCGTCGCCGGCGGAGACTTGCCAAGTCTGCAAAAAACGTCTGTCGACGGGCTCAGCATTTTGGACGCCTTTTTGGAAATCGGTTTTGTTGCCAGTAAGGGCGAAGCGCGCCGCCTGATTAAGCAATCCGGACTGAAACTGAATGACAAGGTTATCAGCGACGAGAATTATGTTTTATCTGCGTCTGATGTGGTTGACGGACAGGTCAAGCTCTCTCAAGGCAAGAAAAAACACGGTTTGATTAAGGTGGCTTAAAAAATCTTAATCTTTAAGTTTGAAAATCCGAAGGTTCTGGAATCTTCGGATTTTTTCTTTATTGAAAATAAAAAAACGTTGATTATGCAAAAATATCAGCTCAGGTTTAATGAACTCCGGCAGATGAACAGCCCGCAAAAATCCACTCTCTGGTTTGAGAAAAACGGCTAAGCCCCTAAGTAAAACATTACACCCCGCCCGAGCAGGAAAAGGATGGCGCAAATTCCGATATATAAATACGGGCGTTTGAGCAAGGGAGAAACTATATCCGGCTTTTTCTCTTTTCTTCCAGGGAAGAACAATAAAAGAAGAATGGCAAATATGTATACAAAGACAAAGCCACCCCAAACATATTCTAAAACTTTGGGTAAAGCTATATGATCATAATAATCTGTCAGCAAAAAGGTTCCGGTATAAACTAAAGTGATGATTGTACCTTTGTGGTTCAAATCTCTACATCTTTTTTGGATACCGGCAAGTGTTGCCCAAAAAGCCACAAAAGATGCAATAGCTGTCAAAGCTACAATGTTTTGTGCTTCAACAACCTCGCAAAATAGATTAATGGTTATCAAAGCCCCCCAAAGTTGGAGTTGATTAAATCTTCCGTCAAAGGAAAAATAAAAAGTCAGCGGATTTTCGCCCCAAATTTTATTGAACAGAAAATTAAACATTTGCGTTGCAATATTTTTTTTCACTTTACTACCTTTGATAATTTCAACCGGTGTTCAGAATATTAAACACCAGCTGGTTTGGCAAGATCTTGGTTGTATAAAATTGCTTCCCCCAGCCAGAACAAAATGCTCCAGACAAGCACATATAAATAAGGGCGTTTCAGCAGAGGATCCGCAATATCGGACTTTTTTTCCTTGCGGCCGGGAAATAATACCAAGAAAACAGCGATTACCATATAGCTAATTCCAAAGACACCCCAAATATCGTTTAAGCAATCCGGCAATGTTACATGCTTAAAATCATGCAAAAAAGTTAATGAATAAGCTAACGTGGCTATTGTGCCGTTATAATTTATATCCCGGCATCTTTTTTGCAAAGCGGCAAGAGTCGCGCAAAAAGCTATGGGAAAAGCCAGAACGAACAACAGCCAAAAATCCTGAATGTCTATCAAGTTCACGAAAACATTGATTGTTATCAATGCTCCCCAAAACTGGAGACGATTAAAGGTTCCTTTGAAAGAAAAATAAAAAGTCAGCGGATTTTCACCCCAGATTTCTTTGAAAAAAGGATTAAGCATCCGCGTTACAACATTGTTTTTCATGACAGGCTCTTCGACATTTTCAACCGGTGTTCAGAATATTAGACACCGGTTGAAAAGTCAATATTTTGCTTATTTTTTGAGTTTTAGTCCTTTTTTTATTAAGTTAATGCCCTTATTTCGTAATCCTCGTGCACCAATCTCAATAGCATAATTGGAATATTTGTAAAGTTTGCCCAAATTTTCCTGTTTGGCTAAACGTTCAAGCGCTTTTTGTCTTTTTTGATAGCCACCTCCAAAATACTTATTACTTATATCATTGTAGTTTCCTGACAGTGTTGCATTAATACCGCGTTCTATTCCTCCTAAAACACCTTGTCCGAAACCTTCCAATCCGCTTTTGACAATTTCGCCGGCCGGAATACGACGAGGGTCGGGATTTGTATATTTCGGTTTCGAAAGAACGGTTGATTTCCTTTCACAAAGATTATTTCGCAGTGCCGGAGTTTGCCAAGGCTCATTTTTATCCGGGTCTTCCTGTATGATATATTGAATTAAGTTTCCCATTTTATTTTCTCCTTTTAAG